>SAMEA104315427__coassemble_254_pt1 | contig 126842 bp, 99 predicted proteins | sample SAMEA104315427__metabat2_low_PE_045 | metagenome-assembled genome bin SAMEA104315427 (sample SAMEA104315427) | gut metagenome | biome: Monkey gut; feature: monkey-associated habitat; material: faeces | place: China | collected 2013
AAGATTACGCTTATAATTAAATTTTTTTTGGACATTTTGCAAAGTTATTGACATACAAAAATGATTATAAATGAAGTAAAATTTGAAATTAGTGATGATACTAAATATCTGTTATATTACGTTACAAGAGAATTTGAACCAAAAATATGTGAAAGATGTGGATTTAATAACTTCGCTATCTATAGAGCTAGAATACTTTATATATCTAGTGATGGTAACGTGCCATTTAAAAAGGGCAACAATAAACGAGGTTTATATCAAAAAAACAAAAAGAAAAAGGGTGGCTAATGCCACCCCAATAAATTCTATAGGATTTTTAAAAACCCCAACGAATTATATAGAACCAAAAAAGTTAAAAATAAACATTTAGTATGACACACACATTAAAGTCGGTCAAAAAGTCTTTTGTAGACTTTTAAAAAATAAGCTATTTTCACAAAAATTCATAGTCTCACTATGATGAAATGTTGAAAATAGCTCTTTTTTATTCAAAAAGTGTAGAGTTGTACAAAGGAGTTGAACCTTCTTTTTTTACGGCTAGACTGGGGAGTTGAACTAATTTCAAATTTTAGGAACAAGGGGATTTTAATATTATTATCATTACAAACTTTTAAGCAGGTTTTAAGGCTTTTGTCAGTTCTTTATCAAAAACAGAAATATAGGTAAAAGCATATAGAAGAGGATACTAACGAGATTTCGGGGCAATTGTATTTAAATCTATCAAAAATAAACACAAATTCTTAAATAAATAAAACGCTTGCATTATTTTCCATATTATGGTAAAATATAGTTGTAATACATTAATATTTCATAAGTCTGCTTTAAAACACTCTTAAGAATAAAATACACTGACTAGATACAAGCTCTCTTAGAAAAAGGGAACTTTTTTGTTTAAAAATAGATTATTATGTGTAAAGTTCATATAATAATAGTGATAAAACATAAAAGACAGTATGGGGAGGTACTAGTATGTTAATTTATTTAGTATTAAAACGTATCATCAAAGAGCTAGTTGGCCATAGTATACGGCCAAAAGTATACTAATATTATTAAAGACAGGAGGAGTATATTTATGAAAAAAATCTTTTTTGTAATTGTTCTTATAATGCTTAGTATTGCAATGATTGGTTGTACTAAGTCAGAATATGGTTATATTTTCCATTTTTCTGTTACAGAAGGAGAAGGAGAATTAACTATTCAAACAACAGATTCCTTTAATCCAACAATTGAACGTTGTAATGACGTCAGTATTTGTGAACTTAATTGTGGAGAAAATAGTTATTGTATAGGACTTCGTGGAGGTAAAAAGGGAAGTCGCGAATTAACATTTATCGCAACCCCCAAAGAAGGATATAAGGTAAAAGAGTGGACATTTAATGGCAAAGTAGTAGAAAAAAATAAAACAAACACTTATACCGCTATTGTAACAAATGAAGATAACTATAATGGTGTAATAGCAGTCAAATTTGAAAAAATATAATATATTATGCAGAGGAAAGTAATGAAAATATTTAAAAAAATGAGTAAGTTATTAACAATAATTGGTATATTATTTATATTATGTCTTTTATTTAATAGCTTTGGAATTCATATTTATGCACAAGAATTAACTGAAAATGAAGACAATATCGAATTTGAAGTTGATTCTAATAATTATACCGGTTATGGTTGTAATAATGGAAATGATTTGCAGGAAAATCTTAATGGTTCTTCGGATAATACTATTCCGGAATTTCCAAGTGGATTTGGTTGTGGTTCTACTTGTGGTGCTAGTAGAGAAGAAGGATATTCAGCTAGTTATCCAAGTGGTTGTAGAAATTGGCAGGTAATGCCCATTATTTATCCATTTGAATGTACTGATATTTGTGGTTACTCATCTGTATTAAGAGATTTGAAAAATAATATTTTAAAAGAATTGATTGATAATATTTTTAAACAATATAATAATTTGGAAATTTATCAGGATATTTTGGACAAAGTAAATGAAATGTAAAAGATATTAAATAATACCACAAATTACTTAAACTAAACACCACAAATCTTTTAAACAAAATGCTTTACATTTAATTATTAATAATGTATAAAGTGATTTAACATTTCCAATAAATAAATCTAAAAAAATTTTCTACAGGTAAGAAAATTAATGTATATCAAAAATTAAATAAAATCTTTAAAAATAAAACAGAGAACATATAAAGAATAATAAGGAACGAATAAGGAACGAAAAAATTGACTTCTGTTCCTTATTTTGGTATAATATATGTGGAGATGATAAGTATGAAATTAGAGTTTAAATATACAAATGAACTTGTTAGTTATTTATTAAATATTGAAAGATATAAAACGGCTTTAGAATATTTATATTTACCAACTAGAACAAAACAAAAATTATTGTATGATGCAAAACTTAAAAAAACACATTTTTCTACAAGCATAGAAGGAAATGTATTATCTTTAAAACAAGTTGAAAATGTAATTAATCAAAAGAATCAAAGCAATAAACTATCTGCTGAAGTAGAGGTGCAAAATTACTGGGATGCATTATCTTTTTTAGAAGAAGAAAAAACTAAAAATACACCTTTATCGAAAGAATTAATACTTCAATTACATGATATTATTGAAAAAAATGGAAAACTAAAAAGAATTGAATTTAGAGGCCCTACTCCTCCAGGGGTTTTGTTTGCTGTATACGATGATAAAACTAAACGTGCAGAATATATTCCACCAGAATGGTGTGATGTCGAACCTTTAATTGATGAGCTTATCACTTGGTATTATAATAATCAGAATTTACCTGCTCCAATTTTAGCTGCTATAACTAGTTATGCATTTGTAAGTATTCATCCATTTACTAATGGTAATGGACGTACATCAAGAGCTATTGCTACATATATTCTAATGATTAAAGATTATGATTTTAAAGGCTTTAACTCTTTTGAGGAATATTATATGAGCGATCTTGATGGATATTATAATTCATTACAAATGGGACTGCCTGCATTGTTTTATGATGGAAGGGAGAATCCACCACATTTAGAAATTTGGCTTGAATATTTTTGTAAAATTATGTCTTTAAATTCAGAAAATATATATTATCAAGCTAAGGAAGCATCAAATAAAGATACGAGTAATGTGTTAAATGGATTGTCAAAAAAAGATTTGGTATTGATAAGATATTGTTTAGAAAATAATGTAACAATATTGAAAAACAAAGAATTAGCATCTTTATTTGGTGTAACTTCAAGAGCTATTTCCAAATGGATGGTAGAATGGGTTAATAAGGGAATACTAATACCTAATGGTGGAACAACTAGAATAACTAGTTATAAATTATCTGATAAATATGCTAGTGTAAAAGTGTCAGATATTGGGTTTACTGATTAAATAATAAATGTGTTAATACTTGTGTTATTCTGGCCCCGTCACCTGCACCATTAAAGCTAGTCAATAAGTCTTTATCATGAGACTTATTTTTTATTTTATATCTTTTCTATGAAGTCAGTTTTGTTTAAATCATTAAAAGTAAGATATAAAGAATAAAAATTATATCACAATACTTGACTCTCCCCTTTAGTGTAATGATATAATTTAATCATAATATAAAAAGGAGGAACTATAATGTATTTTCGTATAGGAGAACTTTCAGAAATATGTAATGTGAGTGTAAAAACAATTAGGTTTTATGAAAAAGAAAGTTTATTAAAACCAGTATATGTTGATAAATTCACTGGCTATAGGTATTATGATAAAACAAGCTGCACAAGATTACTTGAAATTTTAATGTTTAAAGAATTAGGATTTTCGCTTAAGGAAATAAAGAAAATAAATATAGAGATAATTAAAGAAAAAATTGTTAATTTGAAAGAAAAAATTAATATAATAGAAAAAAGTATAAATAAATTAGAAATGATAACTAATGAAAATGAAAACACTATAAACAAAGAATTTGTAAATGATGAAAAAGTGATAGGGAAGTGGAAAATAAAAAATAAATGTGAGTTTCCATTCGAAGAAATATATTTTTTACCATGTGGAAAAGGATATTGGGTATTTGATAAATGGACCAAAGGATATTTAAAAATAGATAATATTTATCATAAATATGTAATAGAAAATGAGGTATTAATGTTGTATATTAAAGACTTAAATGGTAATGTAGGTAAAATTGTAAAATATGAAAATATTAATCATATAGCATATACAAAAGATGACATAAAAAATAAAGATAATGTTAATTATACTTTTGAAATGGATGAAGATGTAATCGGCACTTACGAAGTTATAGCTTTTGTTGATGAGATTAATCTTGATTCTATACATAAATGTAATGAAGAACTGTATGTAACAAAAATGTTCTTTATCAAAGATGGAACATTGATTTATGAAACTATTGATGGCAGAGTTATAAATAATTTACATTGGACCAAAGGAAGGGTAATAGATGATATTTATGATTTTACTTCAAGTATTTATAAAATAGTTTATAAAGACAGCCATAAATATTTATTTTTTGAATGGAAAAATGGTGATTATACCTATGGTAAAAGAAAACCAAAATACTATGTCTTTTTGAAGAAGTAAATAACACAATCTAGTAAAATGCTAATTTTTTGTTTTATAACATAAACTTACATAGCATATAATTTAAATGTGAAGAATATATAGACATATTATTTAATTATCTGACATTATTATCTTGTGTATGTTATAATACTGATTAAATATAAGTGAAAGATAAATTTTAAGAAGAGGTAAGTTCTAATGAAAAAGATTATTTTAAGTATATTTTTATCTATATTTTGTTTATACTTAGTTGGATGCAGTACGCCTAAACAACCCACACATGAACAAAAACGAGGCGAATATAGCACTAATGAATTATATAGTATGTACCCTTTATATGCATCACAGTCTAAATGGAATTCAAAATTTAGTTTTAATCATACATTTAAAGATGGAATATTTTCAACAATCGAAAGTTTAGAAGATATCGTCTGTGAAAGCTTATCAAGTTTATTTGATTGTGATTTTAGTGATGAATATCTAAAAGATAACTTCTTTGCATTATTTTTTTCAAGAGAAGAAAAAATAAGTAGAGAAAGTATACGTGATGCAAGTTATAAAGATTTCTTTATCGAAAACGGTGAAATCTATGTGACAATATCATATATAGATTATCAAGAATATAGTGGCGATGCAACATCATATTATGATGAGTTAATCTTAATTCCTAAGGAATGGAAGGATAAAATCAATAAAATAAACAATTTTATAGTAAATTATAATTTTGAATATAATAATGCAAATATTAAAAATGAATATATTATGCATTACTCAAAAATGAATGAATTTAAAGATGCATATAGAACACAAGAACTTAATAAAAAATATGATGACAATGCTTACAAAAAAATATATATGTTAGATGTATATGGCGAGTATAATGATTGTTTAGTTGCTACTGTTACTTATGAAGGCTATGAACATACTGATGAGGAAAGGATAGTAACTGATAAATTTGAAGATGTAAGTATCACATATAGTTTTTATTACCCTATATATGCTCTCTATAATTCTACACTTTATTCATTGACTGATGCATACAGTAATGGATATTTAACAATAAATGATTTAAGAAGCATATCTGAAAAATGTCAATTAAAGCAGACAAATTAAAAAGAACTCGACTTTGAGTTCTTTTTTAATTATTATCTCCAACTGGAAGTACAAAACGTGAACAATACTTTTTCTCAGCAATTTCTCTACCTGAATATGCAGCAATAATACCGATAACACGTGGAAGACCACATGGTTTTAGATTTCTTTTTTTAAGTTCTTCATTAATTATTAACCAGCATTTATCAGAATTTTCATAATCACCGTAATAAAGAACAGATAAAGCTTTGCAAGCAGGTAATACTACTGAATCATCTGTTTCTTCTCTTAAGGGTACACATACATAAAATGGGTAATTCTTATCAGATAAGTTACCATTTAAAAAATCACTTCAGTCTAAAATATCAAAAAGTGGTTCACTCGAAAGTACACATCCTTTTTGAACACATTCGGTATAAAATGAATACATTGCATTATATTTATCTTTTGGTGTTTTTCCAATTGCTTTTTTCATTCTAAAAATAACTCTTGGTAAAGTAATTACCTCAACTATTATATCACCTTCATTATGCGAACGAAGTTTTAATTCATCAACACTACGTTTCAAATTTGAAAGTTTTTCTTCAAGCGGTAAAAGAATTTTTGAAATTTGTCCACCAGATTGATAAAATTCAATAATTTCTTCAGTTGATAAGCCCATTGACATAGCCTAGTAGAAATTAAAAATCTACTAGGCATTATTTTGCTATAAAAAAGACTTTTTGTACGAGACGTTTTGTTCATAAGTTTAATAAATTGAAATATTAATTTTAAAGAAAATAAACATTTAGTATATGAAAAGCGTTGACTTATACCAAATGTTTCATAAAAAAGACTTTTTGTATTAAAAAAAGTTAAAAATAAACATTTAGTATGACACACACATTAAAGTAAGTCAAAAAGTCTTCTGATGTTTAGAAATATTTGAAGGCTTTTATTCATTTTTAAACTCTATTTAGTAAAGCTTTTTTGCTAAACAGGGTATTTTTTTATGAATTCACGTAACATATAGATGGGCACTAATCTGTTAAATATTACAATGTAAATAAAGTGAAAATATAATACCCTTTAAAAAAGTGCAAATTATGTCGAAAACTCCATATAAAAAAGTGTATAATATAAACAGAGGTGATTGCTATGTTTGAAAAAAAATTTATAATGATATTGTTTCTTGGCATGAATCATTGAAAATTAAAAAAAGAGCTTTAATTATTAAAGGTTTAGACAAATTGGTAAAACAACAATTGTTAGAAAGTTTTGTGAAGAACATTACGAAAATGTAGTGTATATAGATTTTATGTATAATTCATCTGTTAAGTCATTATTTGATAAAGATTTAAATCTAAATGATTTAATAATAAGTTTATCAGCATCTAACCTCGGTGCAAAATTTATTCCCTACAAAACAATAATTATTTTTGATGAATTACAAGAATGTGCAAATGCTAGATCTGCTATTAAACCATTTATGGAAGATGGTAGATTTGATCTTATTTGCACTGGATCACTTCTTGGTTTAAGAGGATATAATAAAAAAGTTTCAAAGGGAGTTTCCACAGGTTTTGAAAAAGTAATAACTATGAAGCTATGGATTTTGAAGAATATCTTTTGGCAATAGGATTAGAAAAAAATGTTATTGATTATGTAAAAACTTAACCATTGAAAAAAGTCAAATTGTATGGTATAATGAAGCAAAGTTGGCGAAAAGGAGAAATGTGAGAATGTGGGTTGTAACAAATAGGAAAAAAATAGTACTATACACTATGTGTACGTTGTTATTTTGTCTTGCTGGTGTATTTCAAGCAACGGATTCACTTTTGCCAGATTTTTGGCACGCATTATTTGCTTTATCTGCTAACACGATACTAATTTTTCTTGTGGTTGCGTGGGGCGTTTCACTTATACACCGAATGGTAAGAAAAGATTTACTTGCATATTTCCTAACGGTTGCTGTACTAATTTTGTTTTTTCTTGTAGTTAGGATGATGAAATACGAACTGACAAAAGGTTTGGATAAACCTTTGCGCTATTTTTGGTATACATATTACGTTCCTCAAATGTTCATTCCCCCAACAATATTGCTTGCAGCGTTTAGTCTTGAAAATAAGAAGGGTAAGCCGCTTGCAAAAATATGGTATTTATTATATCTGCCAGCAATTATATTGATTATTTTAATTTTTACAAACGAAATCCATGGTTGGGCGTTTGCTTTGAATTTTGATGGTGATTTTTCATATAAGCATAGAATTGTATTTTATATTGCTCTTGCATGGGAAATTGTTGTAACTTTTATAAGTCTCATAGTTCTTATTTTAAAGTGTCGTGTAGCGGCATGTAAAAAGAAAATGTGGGTACCTGTAACTGCTTTCATTGTATGTTCAGCGATTTCAACTATATGTTTTTTAACTGATACAGCAGCTTTCAAAATTCCTGAATTAATATGCTTTTCAGGAATTGTCGTGATAGAAAGTTGTATTACTATTGGGCTTATTCCAACCAATGAAGATTATGAAAATTACTTTTTCCGCTCGGCTTATGCGGCCGTTATCACGGATGAAAAATTTAATGTGCTTTATAATTCTGAAAACTCGATTATTACGGACAAAAAACTGTTTCAACTTGCCACCAAAACGCCTATAATGATAGATAAAAGTACACGATTGTCAGCAGTAAAGATAAATGGTGGGTGGTCATTTAGACTTGAAAATTTGGCTAGAATAATTGAGATAAATAACTCACTCGCGGAGACTAATGAAAGACTATCTGAAGAAAACTATATCATTGAAGCAGAAAACGAATTAAAAAAGCAAAAAACACAGATAGCAGAGCAAAAGCGATTATATACAAAAATAAATGTAGCAACGCGTGAAGAGTTGAAAAAACTGAGTGCAGTTCTATCAAGTATTGACCAAAAAAAATCGTTCAACGATAAAGAATATATTGCTGAAATGCGCTTTGCTTGTATTTTAGCAGCATACATCAAGCGTAGAAGTAACATTGTTATGCTAACCGAAAAACATAAGAATATTGATCTTGGTGAATTGTCTCTTGCCATCAAAGAGTCGCTCGATTATCTCTCACTTACTGGTGCAGAGTGTTCTTACGATTGTTTATGTCAAGGTAAAATTGATGGTAAAAAAGTAGGAGTTCTTTACGACTTTTTTGAGGAGTGCATTAATAATTACTACAATTTGCCGAATGCCATTATTGTTCGTTTATGTAATCAGGAAAATGATATTATTTTGCGGATTGAAAGTGATAGTGGGAAGGACACTATTTCAAATAAAATAAAGTCTAAATTTTCTGAATATAATGTTAGCGTGGAAACTGATGATGAAGAAGTTTACTATTCATTACTATTACATCAGGGAGGTGCCATATGAGATTTATTGATGCACCACTTTGTGTAAGACAAATCATCATTGGTTCACTCATTCTAACGTTTGTTTTGGCAATTATTGGTCTATTTACGGCAGTTAGACTTTGTAAAAAACGTGCATATATAATGTTTTCATTGTTAATGTTTATTTTTTCTTTCGTAGTGGTGTTTTTAACAATGCGGGGAAGTTATTTATATCGCATAAAAATGCCAGTATTTGAACCATCATTTACAGTATTAAAATTGCCAATTTGGATATATTATGTTGTTTCATTAGTGCTTTTTGTAGGAACAATCATTGGGCTAGTTAGTGTAGTTAGATGGAGAAAAAATCATATTTCACCAATATCAATAAAGGAAAGCGCCGATACCCTTCCAGCTGGAATCTGTTTCTATGAACAAAGTGGCCTTGTCAGTCTTGTTAATACTGAAATGAATGACCTTTGTATTCTTTCAACGGGTAAAGCGCTATTAAATGGCAAAGATTTCTGGCTAAAAATTTCACATGGTGAACTTGAAGAAAATTGCCAATCACTTCAAATGGGAGACAAACCAATCATCAAGTATAGCGATTGTAAAGTTGTATCTTTTAAAAAGTATACACACGAAATAGATGGTAAAATAGTTTATGAAATCGTTGCAACGGATATTTCTGAAAGATATCGATTAACACGAGAATTAGAGCAAAAACTCGATGAACTGAAAAAAATCAACAACAGACTTGTCGTATATGGGAAAAATGTTGCTGAACTTACAAAAGAAAAAGAGCATTTAGCAGCTAAAATTCGTATCCACAATGATATGGGTAAACTGTTGCTTACCACAAAACGAAAACTTAACGCTCCCCTTACTGAAGCAGAAGGGAAAGAACTTGTTAGCTTTTGGCAAGCAGAAATTGAAACTTTAAAATTTACACGTAAAGTATCAAAGAAAAGTAATCTAAAAGTTATTGAAGATGCAGCAAAACTTGTCGGTGTAAACCTTATTTTTGAGGGCGAGCAACCTGAACCCGATACGATAAGAGAAAAAATACTTACGCATGCAATGCATGAATGTCTTACTAATACTGTTTCTCACGCAAACGGAAAAAATATGACTGTTGTAGTGTCAGAAAAAAATGATGTATATACAATATCTATTATTAATGATGGCGAAAAGCCTAAAGGGGTAATCGTAGAAGGTGGTGGACTGACAGGTCTTCGATCTCTTGTCGAAAGAGAAAACGGCAAAATGACACTAAAAAGTACACCTCATTTTGAACTTTTGATAGAATTGTCACAAGGAGAAAAAATATGAAAGAAGGAAAATATTCGGTCATGATAGTTGAAGATCAACAAATGCCTAAAGCATTATTTTCGCATTTTGTTGAATCGTCAGAAAAATTCTACCTAGAAGTAGCAATAGAAAACGCAACTGTTGCCGACATTGTTTGTGCACACACTCCTATTGACCTTATTATTATGGATGTGGTAACAGAAAATGGTGAAAGTGGACTTGAAGCAGCAGCAATTATTAAAAAGAAGTATCCAAAAACAAAAATTATAATTGTGACAAGTATGCCAGAATGTTCATATATAAAACGCGCCAAGCAAATTGGTGTAGAAGGATTTTGGTATAAAGAAGCAAATGAACAACCAATATTGTCACTTATGGAACGAGTTATAAATGGCGAAATTGTTTATCCAGATAAACTTCAACCCGTTAAAATGGGACTTGCATTAAGTACAGAGTTTACCGAAAAAGAACTTGAAATATTACGCCTAATGACAGGAGGTTACAGTAACAGAGAAATCTCTGAAAAACTCGGCATATCTTCTGGTGTTGTCAAAAACCATGTTGCGGATATGCTTGATAAAACCGGATTTCGTTCTCGCACGCAACTTGCTGTAAGAGCTAGAGAGTCAGGACTTGTAATATTGGATAAGATCAATGAAGATGTTTAATATACACAAAAAAATAGCCAGCCGTTTAAATAACGGCTGGTTTTTATAAGCAAATTTAAAAATACAAAGGGGTGCCAAATGGCACTTCCTAAAAAACCAGACTTATGATAAAATGTAAGCATTAATTAAAATTGATCGTATTCTCATAAAACTTTAGACTTATAACCGACAAGATTAATTAAATAAATAAAGTAATCTATTGAATTAATTTTCAAGGATTATAAAAAAGGTAATATAATTATTTCATATAAATAATAAATTACCCACATATTGTAGAAGGAGAAATGGTATTAGATGAAAAGAGCAGTACTTGCAATCAGAAACAGACTTGTTTTGGAAGCGGTAACAGATGCCCTAAAACGTATTGGTGTTTTCGTGGAGAAATGTTTTTCACAAGAAACAGAGCGCATTTTAGCTTTGCTAAATGCACTATCGGCAACTTTTCTTGTAATGGATGTTACTAGGTCAGGTGATGGAACATTTGATATGCGCATGAACACAGTAAAAGAAGTTAAAAAGCAAAAACCTGAAGTTAAAATTGCTTTACTTTGTGACAACGTTTCAGATGAGACTATTGCATATAAAATAAAGAGAGCTAAAGAAGAAGAAATAATTGATGCTTTCTTTTATGAATCTGTACCATCTGACTATCTTGCCGATGTACTTGACTCACTATAAATGAAATATACGAGAATTGAAAAAATATAAGATGCAAGCACGTTTAAAGTGCGATAGCACACAATAATTACAAAATGGGTTCCAAATCGCAAATGATATTGTGGTAGGAAATATAAAAAAGAAATTCAAAAAAGGAGAAAAAATATGAAGAGAAAATCGATAGCCATACTTCTTTCGGTAGTATTGATGCTTGTTATAATGCTTACTGCGTGTAATTGCAAAAAGCATAAATTTTCAACTGAGTGGAAGTATGATGATACAAGTCACTGGCATGAATGTTTGAAGAAAAAACATTCAGATGTGGCAGATAAAGCAGAACATACGTTTAATGAAGGAGTTGTTACTACTGCGCCTACCGAAACATCCGAAGGCGTGTTAACACTCACTTGCACGGTGTGTGGATATCAAAAAACTAAATCTATTGAAAAGGTAAAACATGTGCACACTTTCAATGATAAAGTTTGGCAAACTGATGAAAATAATCACTGGCATCCAGCAACGTGTGCTCATACTGATGAAAAAGGTGACACTGCGGCGCATACTTTTGACGAGGGTAGAATCACCATAGAAGCGACTGAGGATACCGACGGCGAAAAGGTGTATATTTGTACGGTTTGTAAATATGAGAAAAAGGAAGTAATTCCACAACTAGACCACACGCACAAGTTCGATATGACTAGTTGGAAATATGACGGAAAACAACACTGGCACCCTTCAACCTGTGGACACGATCTTGCAAAAGACGGAACGGCAGACCACACGTTTAGCGAGTGGACTGTTAAAACCGTGGCAGGCTACGGCGTAAACAGAGTGGATCAAAGAGATTGTACTGTTTGTGGCTTCCACGAAGAAAAAACTATTGAAGGTACTTTAATTCCACCTAAGGAAAGAGAAATCACCGTTGGGGATATCGACTTTACGTTCGATGGCACTGCAAAGAGTATTGATACTCTCGTAACAGTGACCAACACAGAGGGCGGCATAACCATTAAATATTGTCTAGACGACGAAAACGATAATTGGACTGATACTGCACCTGTTAATGCAGGAAATTATAAGTATAAAATTACTCTAAATGGGACAATGGAATGGGCACATAAAGAAAAAGTGGATGTGTTCACTATTAAAAAGTTCGCAATCAATCTTGATAAAGAATTGTACGAAATAAATAAAGATGAAAAACTTGAGGGTGGATTATTTGGCGTTACTTGTGTAGAAGTTGCAGCTGAAACGAATTCTTATACAGATTGGGTTACTGTATTAGCACCAGAAGAAAACAACGTACCAGGTAGACACGTTATAAACGTAGTGGATTTAACTACCGACGAAGAGAACTTCACTGTTAAGGCAAATACCGAAACGATTACTTTCGTAGTATATGACACCGCAAATTTAGTTGCGGGTGTCCATGATGTATTTACAATTCAAAATGTTAGTGGAGTAATCATAACGACCAAAATTGCCCAAGGTACGATAAACGTGAATGATGAAATCTATAACCAAGAACTTGGCAAGAGCTTAATCGTAAAAAAAATCGAAATAGGCCGCAATGTAAAAGATAAGGCAACTGTTGACGATGAGGTTAGTTTACTTGTTGAAGGTGCAACTAAAGCTGAAATTAAGACTGGTCAAATGCTAACTAAGTTTGGCACAGTAAATAATTACGACAAATTTACCATTAAGTTAAGATTGCTTACCAAGGCGGAAGGCGGAAGAAATACGCCAATTTCCTCTGGATATAAACCGACTTTTAGTTTTACATCTGTTGCAAAAAGTATCATAGGTACTATTACTTTACCTGATGGTGTAGAAATGCTTATGCCTGGTGAAACTATTGAGGGCGTTATAGTTTCTTTTGATACAAAAACACCTGGTTTTGTAGGGTATAAGTTTGCAATTAGGGAAGGCGGAAAAACTATAGGTTATGGCGAAGTAACTGGTATGCACTTTGATTCTACCCAACTTACTTTGAGCGATGGAGTTGCAACTTCGGATAATATTTATTTGTTAGAAGGCGAGAGTAGAGAATATACAATTAGTCTTATTGTTGCGAAAGGCAAAGAAGCTAAATATAAGTTTGAATTGCTAAATACTACAGACTTAACTATGAAGGTATATTTTTTAGATAGCGAATTAACGCTTAATAATGACGGAGAATATAGCTTTTTTGGCACTGGAAGGCCATTTACTGTTAAAGTCGTAGTTACGGCAAATAAGGCGACTACCGGAAATCTAAAAATTAATAAGGTTACAAATGCTAGTTAGCTATAGTTCATAAGTAATAAATTGAGCAAGAAGCAATAGTTGCAAGTGAGAGTTTTCACGCTTGTTGTAAGCTTACGTATTTAATAGCACCATCACGCTTGCAAAGTAGCAAATACCTTGCCTACATAAACGATTAAATTTACCTAATCGCTATTAGTATGCTATATACTCTTTTGTAAACAAGTTTGATAAAAAGAGTCAGGACTTGTAATATTGGATAAGACCAATGAAGATGTTTAATATACCCAAAAATATAGCCAGCCGGTTAAATAACGGCTGGTTTTTATAAGCAAATTTAAAAATAAAAAGGGGTGCCAAATGGCACTTCCTAAAAAACCAGACTTATGATAAAATGTAAGCATTAATTAAAATTGATCGTATTCTCATAAAACTTTAGACTTATAACCGACAAGATTAATTAAATAAATAAAGTAATCTATTGAATTAATTTTCAAGGATTATAAAAAAGGTAATATAATTATTTCATATAAATAATAAATTACCCACATATTGTAGAAGGAGAAATGGTATTAGATGAAAAGAGCAGTACTTGCAATCAGAAACAGACTTGTTTTGGAAGCGGTAACAGATGCCCTAAAACGTATTGGTGTTTTCGTGGAGAAATGTTTTTCACAAGAAACAGAGCGCATTTTAGCTTTGCTAAATGCACTATCGGCAACTTTTCTTGTAATGGATGTTACTAGGTCAGGTGATGGAACATTTGATATGCGCATGAACACAGTAAAAGAAGTTAAAAAGCAAAAACCTGAAGTTAAAATTGCTTTACTTTGTGACAACGTTTCAGATGAGACTATTGCATATAAAATAAAGAGAGCTAAAGAAGAAGAAATAATTGATGCTTTCTTTTATGAATCTGTACCATCTGACTATCTTGCCGATGTACTTGACTCACTATAAATGAAATATACGAGAATTGAAAAAATATAAGATGCAAGCACGTTTAAAGTGCGATAGCACACAATAATTACAAAATGGGTTCCAAATCGCAAATGATATTGTGGTAGGAAATATAAAAAAGAAATTCAAAAAAGGAGAAAAAATATGAAGAGAAAATCGATAGCCATACTTCTTTCGGTAGTATTGATGCTTGTTATAATGCTTACTGCGTGTAATTGCAAAAAGCATAAATTTTCAACTGAGTGGAAGTATGATGATACAAGTCACTGGCATGAATGTTTGAAGAAAAAACATTCAGATGTGGCAGATAAAGCAGAACATACGTTTAATGAAGGAGTTGTTACTACTGCGCCTACCGAAACATCCGAAGGCGTGTTAACACTCACTTGCACGGTGTGTGGATATCAAAAAACTAAATCTATTGAAAAGGTAAAACATGTGCACACTTTCAATGATAAAGTTTGGCAAACTGATGAAAATAATCACTGGCATCCAGCAACGTGTGCCCATACTGATGAAAAAGGATCTTTAGGAAAGCACGTTTGTGATGAAGGGAAAACATCTATTCCTGCAGATTACGGAAAAGCAGGCGAGAAAACTTTCACTTGTACAGAGTGTAAGGCAACTAAAACTGAACCTATTGCAGCTCTTGATTCAAAGGAAAATACGCTATCGCTTGCTAACGAAAATATCCTTAGCAAAACTTATGATGGTACACCTTTTGCATTAACTGTTGCTGAATTTGTTTATAATGGTGATGGTAAAGTGGCCTTTTCCTATAAACTCAAAGTAGAAGGAGATGACAAATATACTGAGCAAGCTCCAACGAATGCTGGCGAATATATTGTTAAAGTTTCTATTCAAGGTACATCAGAGTGGAAAGGAATAGAAGGAACATTTGACTTGATAATTGTAAAGAAGGCTCTTTCAATAACTGGGACTAAAATTTATGATGCCAACGAAATTATCACTAATGATAAAATAAAAATTACTGGTGTTCTTGAGGGTGATGAAGTTACTATTACTATTACGATGAAGAGTGCTAATGTAGGTGCGGAAATAGAAAGTTTCAAAATGACTGGATCAGAAGCGGACAACTATTCTCTTGCAGAAGAAGATATTTTTGTCGATATTGTTAAAGCAACAATAGGTGATAATTTTACGATTAGTAACGCAAATGAATATAACACCCCATTTAAAGTTGGTGCTGAAATTCCTGAACCCCAAACAAATTATGAGGAAGTTGGTACAGGATATGGTGCAAAATCTGTTATTTGGGAAAAGAAAAATAGTAGTGGTAAATGGGAACCAACCACAAAAGAACTAATAATGAAATCTAAAGGGGAATACCGCGTTAGCATTAAATATGAAGAAGGTGTCAACTACGAAGCCGCAAGCACCGGAATTGTTAACTTCATCGTAGAAGCAAAAGGAAGAGGAATTACTGCTAACTCTAATGTTATTCAAAATAAAACATATGATTATAAACCCGTAGATAAAATGACATATGCAGATCTTGTTAATAAAGTAACTTCACCTAACCTTATTGGTGTAACAAATTACACGGAATCAACATCAGGAGATAAATATGTTGAATACCGTAAAAAAGGTGAAAGAAATTGGACAAGAGTTACGAGTGCCAACGTTCCAGTAAATTCGGGTGAGTATGAATATCGCATTGGCATCACAGAAACAAACGAATGGGTAGCAGTTGTATCTGATGTCAAAACTTTCAAAATCACGCCGTATGAGTTTGTACTAGAACTTGGCTATGGTCAAAACCAAAATAATCAATCGTATGATCGCGGTAAGACATTCCACCTCAGGACATATTCAGAACTTATCCCAGGTCAGACATTAGAACTTTGGCTCGACAACGAAAAAGCAGGGTTTGAAACTAAAGAAGGAAACAATGGTGTTTACTATTTCGTCCCTGATAATAAAAAGAAGGTTTCTCCAGATTGCTTCTTCCTTAAAATAAAAAACATTTTTTCTCCTAATATGGAAAACTATAAAATTGTTACAAAATACTCATACGTAACAACGGTTGAAATTACAGTTGTCGAGAGATTAAATTCAGTGATAAAGGGCAAATCTGGAACTATTACAAATGTAGGCTATACTACAACTGAAACTGTTTTGACCGCGACTGTTGAAAAGGGATATTTCAAAATGGGTCAAACTATTGAAATTTATAATGCATCAGGAGTGAAAGTGGGAGAGGCTGTGATTACTAAAGTCAATATTGGAACTGCTGCCTCTCAAAGTGGCTTTGCAATTCCTTCCGATGGTACAGTTAGTATATGGGTGGATAAAGGATTTATGGATCCAGCAACAAATAAGCCTATTCCAATTAAGGGCGGTTATTTTGTTATGAAATAACTCAAACAGTAAAGTCATAAACAAAAAAAGTCGGATAAGGGGTGATTTGCCACTTATCCGAAATGTTGTTTTTATCTTGTTATTTTAATAAAAATATAAAGGAGATTTCTATGGTAAAAAAAGAGTTAAAAATCTTTACATTGATTATAATTATGTCGCTATGTCTTACAATGGTTAGTTGCGTTAAAAAATGCAAATCCGTAAATAAATTGGTTGACGAAAGTGGCGTAACTGTGTATGGGACATTTGAAAAAGGGTCCAAACTAGAAGTTAAAAAACAATCTAGCGAAAGCAAACAAGGCAAAGAAGCCATTATGGCAATCACTAAACCATACGATAGTGCTAAAATCGCTATATTTGATATAGCCTTAACTAGAAACGGTGAAAAAGTGCAACCAGGTAGCAAAGTGAAGGTAACTTTGCCGATACCATTTGAGGCAACAGAAGGGTATGTTACCTATCATATCAAAGGGGATAATACAGTAGAAGAACTTAGTACTATTGTTAATGGTGATAAAATATCCTTTGAAACAACAAGTTTTTCGTACTTCATAGTTGCAGGTTTAGTGCAAACCGATGTACAACATATTCACAATTATGTTGAAAGAATTACTGAAAATAACCTCGTTGATGAGGCAACCTGCCAAAGAAAAGCAGTTTATCGCCTAGTTTGTAGTATTTGTGGCAATTTTGGTAGAGAAACTTTTGAGTATGGTGAACTTGCTTCACATAATTTAAGGGAAGAAAAAGGTTATAGTCCAAGTTGTGAAAGACCAGGACTTACGCATGGAAAAAGATGTATAAACTATGGATGTACATATACTGAACAAGAGGAAATTCCAGCTCTTGGGCATGACATGCAAGATGTTGAGAAAAAAGATCCAACTTGTACTGAGAGCGGTTGGAAAGCACACAAAAGATGTAGCCATTATTGTGGTAAAACTGAGGGGTATGAAGAAATTCCTGCAACAGGACATAATATGTCTATACTCATTCCACGGGTGGAGCCTACTTGTGAAAAATGGGGAAGCGAAGAATACTATAAATGCGCCAACGAAGGATGTGTTGAACATACAGATTATAGAGGGTTACAAGCCCTTGGGCATGACAAGGTAGGTCATCCAGCTAAAGATCCTACTTGCACAGAGGAAGGATATTGGCAGTCATATGATACATGTACACGTTGTGATTATACATCAAATACACAGAGTAATATTAGAGAAGCATTAGGCCATTTAATTGAACATCATGAGGCTAAAGAACCTGATTGTCTACCCGGTTGGAATGCATACGATATCTGTAAACGTGATGAATGTGATTACAATACCAAAGTTGAGATTCCTGCTAATGGTAAGCATAGTTACGTCTGTGATGTTTGTACCACTTGTGGTGGAAATAATCCAATAAAATATACGCGGGAAGGTAATTATATCTATTTTGGTCACTGGACTCAAAGCTGCGAAAGAGATGAAACTATAACTGCCAAACTTTTAGAAATTGCGGGAGATTATCCAAAATATGCACTGGATTCAAATGATAATAATTGGCTTCATTATGAGAATGCTGCGGATATTTGGTATAAGGATGTTATTTATAATGGCGTAAAATATCGAGGTATTGCAAGAAATACAACTAGATGGTTAGGATCTGGAACTAATTGTATGAGTTGGTCAAATGGAAATGGATATGGTGGATCTATTTATTGGTTTAGATTTGAACCGATAAAATGGAGAATACTTACAACAAAAGATAATTCAGCATTTTTAATGAGCGAATTAGCTTTAGATTTTTGGAAACCACAGTTGAATTATACTACTACAAATACTGCTATTTCTTATAATGCGGACAATGGCGTACCTGAAGGAACTTACGCTAATAATTGGGAGTACACTTTTATTCGTAAATGGCTAAATGAAACCTTCTATAACGATGTGTTTAATGATTTACAAAAAGAAATCATTAAAATAACACTTGTGGATAATAGTGAGAGAAGTTGCAATCCAAACAATTATCCTAATTATTATAAAGATGGGAAAAACAATTATGCAGAACAAGCCAATGATACCAATGACAAAATATTCTTGTTATCTTTACAAGAAGTAACCACTGAAGCGTATGGGTTTTCTAAGGGAATGGGTAATGATCCAGCAAGGGCATTGGGTACAACAGATTTTGCAAGATTCCAAGGGCTTTGTTCTTATTTAAATGAAGGAAGAGGAGACTTTAGTAAAACTGAAGGAACAGTAACATGGTTGACGCGTTCTGCGTTTGATGCAATGGCTTCGTTTAACAAAGGACTTGATGTTCATGTTGTAAGATGTGGGCTATATCCTGGTGCGCTAAATGTTGCTCATAGTATGGGGGGAATTGTACCTGCACTTTGGATTAATTTAGAATGATACATAACATTTATAATATAAAGAGTCGCTTAACTTTTAACAAGCGGCTCTAATATCAAGAAGGAGAGTTTTTATGAAACTAATTAAAAAACTAATTATAAGTTTAATCTTTATTGTGGCAATTTTAGGTGTTGTCGTTATAAGCGGATATATTTACATTCGTAAAACTTATGGTATCGATCTTTTTCGCACTACAGGGCAACTTAAGACTCTTACCAAAGAAGTAGATGAATCAATAATTTGTCCAAATGCTTATGGTGATAACGATTTTATTGATATGAAATCTGAAGTTAATAAAAAAATTGAAGGACTTGTCTCTTATGAAGAAGGAAAAGGTTATAACGGTTATTCAGTGAATCTAACTTCACTTGTGGATAAAAGTATGACCAGTAATCTTTCACTTACAGAAAAACAAGTTGGAGCAATAGCTCAAACCGTGTTTTATGAACAAACAGGAGGAAAAATAAAACTTGGTGAAAAGGAAGTTTCTGTTACTATTGTTCAAGTAGACTTTTCAGAGATTGCTGAAAATGGTAGTGCGAACTTTAATGTTGTGGCAAAACTCGATCTTACGCCCTTCAAAGAAGATATGAAAGAGTTCCCTTATAAGTATTTCAAAAAGTATATTCCTAATAATCTATACATTTCATCTACAGTGCGTATAGAGAAAACAGAAAAAAATTTCTCCTACAGTATTACACATAAATCACTTGCACTAAACAATCTTTCATCTGATGATACAGCAGATTTTTTTGATACACTCAATGCTGTTTTAAAAATTGGAACAGCTGAAAGCCTGAATATGCAAATTGGCACAACTGCTGTAAACGCACTTATTGGTACAAATGAAAATCCGGGATTTGCCTATTCTATGAAATCAATTGGTGCAACGTCGTTTAAATTTGAAAATATTTCGGGTGTAGACTATTTTGTTGTGTATTAGATGTTTCACAAATTTAATAAATAAAAAGAGATTAGACACCTTTACTATGATTTTGTGCAGAAACACAAATTATTATAACTAGTTTAAAGAACTTAACAAGGAGCTACAATTATGATACATAATAGAAAAAATAAAATAAATTTATTGTCGTTTGTTCTTGGTTTTACCATGTGTCTTGCCTTAATGATTGGCATAGTTTTGGTTAATTCTGAAAACATAGCACATGCGGGAGGAGAAGCAATCGACACTCTTGAAGTTGCATTTAATAAAACGAATGTAGGGGATAGTCTTGTAACTGCGTTCGAATTCGAGGACAAAGCAACAAAAAAACTAAAAGTGCCAGCAGATGCAAACTATACAGCGACTATCATAGAGGTATGCCGCAATGGGCAAAAACAAACGTTATGGAGTAATAACAATACATCGCTTTTGTGGGATAGAGTTGAAAGTCAACTTATCGAGCAAAACGTTGCATATTGTATTCGGGTTTCTTTTGAACCTAAAACAGGATATGCTATATCTACCGATACCGAAATGCTAAAAAGAAAACTCAAGGTATCTGGTGCTGAACTTGGCAAAGGCAAAGACATTGAACTTTGGGACTCTGCTGGACAAAATAGAATAACTACAGCTGTACAAATGGACTTTGTTATTTCAAAAGGTATGACTTATATAGGATATCCTGCTCAAATAAATCCAATTATTGGAGAACAGGTAACAGGTAAAATCGGCACATTGTATACCGACACAGGAATATGGCTTAGAGGTGCGCCAGGTCCATATAATTTCACGATAAAATCTGCGCCTATTGGCACAGAATTGCAAGTTTCTAATGTATTTGAGGAATCAACATGTTACTATCGTGTAACTGCGGTTAATTCTATGGACGGTGGTACGATGTACATCACCGCAATAGCAGCTGATGGTCAAACTTGTGACATTCCTATTCCGGTAGCAGCCGTATCAGGTGGACATGAGCACACTTGGAGTGATTTTGAAAAAATAGACTTTGAATATCATGGATATACAAAGTGTACTGATCCAAGTTGCCCTGGCGTTTGCATAACATTAGATAAAGGATCGGAATATGGAAAACACGATTTCTATTCAGGTTGCAATGTGAAGTGCAAAAAATGTGGTGATCTTGGTAATCCTAACGCTAAACATCATTTCAACATTGTTCCAGACAAAACTGATGAAAAATATCACGTACATCAATGTGATTGTGGTGAATTTGAAAAGGATGAAAGTGGTAACGTAATAAAAAAAGCACATAGTGGTGGAGTACAAACTTGCTTAACTGGCGCAAATTGTGAGGTGTGTGGACAACAATATCTTCAGCCTACGGGGCATAAATATGAGTATAGATCGTTCAAAAACAACGATGGTACATATACACACCTTGGCTTTTGCAAGTATTGTGGAATAGAAGATGTTTCACTTAGACACTCACCAGAGGGAGGAACACCAACCTGTCAAACACGTGCGAAGTGTCAGTATGAACATGATGGCAAAGTATGTGGTTGCGAATACGGTGATTTTCTTCCACACAACTTTGTCAATGGAATTTGTACGCTGTGTTCATCGGATGAATATATTAGAGAAGTCGTAATCGACGTTCCTGAGTTTTATAAAGGAATGGCGTATAAACCATTGTTTTATCCTAATGTTATAAAAGGCAATGTTATCGATTTGGGAATCTACTTTTACAAGGTAGCCTATACTCGCGATGGAAATAGTTATTTATGTGGTTCTCACAACTTCGATACGACCTTCATTAAAGAAAATAGTGTAATACTTTATGCCTTCAAACCACAAACAAATTGTAAATTTCCTGAAAACGTTGATGATATTAACCTATCATTAACTCATGGTGAAGTATTAAGCAAAGAAATAAGGAAAAATGATGGAGCTTTAGCTGTGCTTGTATTGCTTCGCGTTGATAGTGTGGTTCAATCCTTGGATATTGATGTATCACAACCTATTGTAGGTCTTACGGCTGAATCAGTGAAAGTTTCTGAGAAAAATGGATATGAGATTACAATAAATAATATCGGGCCATTAGTCGATGATAAAATTTATAAAAATTCACTTTTAGAAGTTGAAGTAACAATAAAAGCACCAGAAGGAAAATTTTTTCAGGATGCAAGCAAAGTATCTTTGGATAATTGGCTTTGTGATTTAAATATTTCTGGCGGGAAAGCATTGGTAGCTAGCCAAAATGCGGATTTGACAGAATTGACGCTGACCATTCAAACCGTTAAAGCGATAGAGTGTCAGCACACTAACGTAATGTTAAAAGAAGCAGGAAAACTTGAAACTTGTACCGAAGATGGTGTAAAAGACAAGTACGCATGTAAAGATTGTGGAAAAGAATTTTTTGATTCAACTTGTACTGTAGAGTGGAAAGCTGAAGAAGCGATAATTCCAAAAGCACATAAACTGAAACTTCACGAGGAAATAGCTTGCTCTGAGGGTAAAGATGGAAACATAGAGTATTATGAATGCGAAAGAGAAGATTGTAGAAAAATCTTTTCTGATTCGGCTTGCACAAAGCAAATCTTGCTTTCACAAACAATTATTCATGATTTCAATATTGAATGGTCTTCAAACAAGGACAGACACTGCCACGAATGCAAAAACTGTGATGAAATACGTGATGTGGCGGCACATCGCCCTGATAGGACCGAAGCGACAGAAGAAGATCCTGTTAAATGCCTTGATTGTGGATATATCATAACACCGGCACTATTACACACAACCCATATTACTACATTTGTTGATGGAGAAGAAGCAACTTGTATGAAAGAAGGCAGAAAGCCATATTATAGATGTAGCGGTTGTGAATTAAAGTTTGAGGATTCAGAGGCAACAAAACCAATTACAGATGAAAGTAAACTTATTATACAAAAGGCACATAAGTTTGGACCGTGGATAGACGAAATACCTGCAACTGAAGAAGCAGAAGGAGTAAAAGGACATAAAGATTGTGCTTTCTGTCACAAACATTTTGATGAAAAAGGACAAGAACTTAGCACACTAGCTATAGCAAAACTTGTAAAAGTTGATGTAGAGGTTGTTGGTGGCATAGGTGGAGGCAAACTCATAGTTGGCGAAACCGTTACTATTACTGCTAATGAACCCAAGGCAGGTAAAGTGTTTAAGTGTTGGAAAGATGCAAATGGGAATGTAGTAAGCACAAAGAGAAGTTATACATTTATGGTAACTGGAGAAACAACACTTACAGCTGTTTATGAAGATGCTCCAAAAAAGAAAGGATTATCTGGCGGAGCGATTGCAGGAATCATAGTTGGATCAGTAGTTGTTGTAGGAATTAGTGGCTTTGCAATTTTCTGGTTTGCTATCAAGAAAAAAACATTTGTTGAACTAGCTGATGCAAGCAAAAAAATATTTACTAAAAAGAAATAGAAAGAAAGTTAAAAAATAATGGTCTTTTAAATTAACTGGGGGTCAATAAAAAATACCTTTAAACTTATTGGGGGGATTATGACCTTTAAAGTTAATGAGGGTCAAATATATAAAAAATTAAAGAATATAAGTGGTACCAAAGTATGTGTTGGTACCACTTTTTGTCACACAAATAGTAAATTATTTTTGTAAGATTATATATAGAAAGCTCTATTTCTCAATTTGTAAAATAGTTTAATATTATTAGCAGATTTTAAAATAGTATTTTGATATTATAATATATGGGAATCTTTCTTATGCGTGGTTAACAGTGAAAGTGTATTAAAGTGTTTTTATTGCAAATATAAAATGCTATAAATTTATTGGGGGTCCGTTTTATATTCTCTCAATAAATTTAAAGGTGTATCAAAACCTCCAACCAGTTTATATAATCTAAATAACTAAGAGCCGTTTGACTAAATCCAACGGCTCTAATTAAGATTATGAAAATATAGGAATATTAATCAAATAATATTAAATAAACAATTTCGCTTTTTAAGATTTATATAACGATTGGTAATAAAAAAATTTAGCGTTCATAAGATATAATCTAAGAGGTATTAATGGTAAAAAAATACAAAGGGGTGCCAAATGGCACTTCTCAAATGAATGTGCTTATGCTAAAATATATGTGAATCAAATAAATCTTCCTAAGCCTGATTTTTAGCATTCTTATGAAACATCAAGTTACAAAAGCAGCCATCTATAGGAATAGAGAGCTTTTCTATATTAAGAATTATAAATGTTAAAATACAGGCACTTAGGTACTATTTAAAGTAAAGTAGATAGAGTTATTTGATAAATGAAAATCATATAAGAAAAGTGAGTCATGAAGATTAAAGGCGTAAAACTTGGTTATAGCATATAACTGAAAATAAACTCACGTTGCATTTATATCTAAGATTAGACTATATGTTTTCAATTTTTAAATAGTGTAATTTTATAATTATTGACCACATCATCATTATATTGGTTTTAAGTCACATATGTGACACATAACATATTTCAAAAAAATCGAAAGGAAATACTATTATGACACACACAAAAACGCTTAAATCAAAAATTTTTACACTTTTACGCAGTTTTACAATCTGCCTTGCACTTATGCTCGGCATTGTGTTTGCAGGCGAGATTGTCGCACGAGCGGACGATGGCGAAAAAGTTACGATCGAAAACGTCGGAGTTTCTTTTAACAAAACGAAAATAGGCGATAAACTTGTTTCAATGTTTAATTTCGTTGATGAAACGAAAAAAACGCTCGTTGTTCCTGAAGACGCAAACTATACGGCAAGAATTGACGTAATATTCAGCAACGGACATACCTGTTGTTTGTGGAAAGAGGCGCCCGGTTATTTATGGAGCACAATTGAAAACTCCGAAATAACGAGAGATACGCCGTACGTCGTCAGAGTGACGTTTGAGCCGAAAACGGGATATGTTTTCGATGCGTCGAAAGAAGCCGAATATTTAAGCACGATGAACATTCCGGGGTTTGAAATCGGCAAAGGAAAAGATATAGAGGTTTGGACAACGAATTTAGGAGAGTATTATTTCTACGCTGATTTTGTTGTTACCAAAGGCATGAATCACATGTTCGGATGGTCCTTGAATGCTTATCCGGAAATCGGCGTACCTTATAGTAACAGTTTATGCACTGCTTATACTGATACAGCTTTTTGGCTTGTCGGCGCGCCCGCGCCCTACACGTTCGAAAAGAAAATCGCTCCTGTAGGGACTATCGTCGAAACGCAGAAATCGGAGATATTAAACACGTACGTTTGCAATTATCAGATTACCGCGGTGAACGCTATGGACGGCGGAACGATGTACATAACCGCAACGGCGGCGGACGGGCAGACGTGCGATATTCCTATATATGTATACAGCGTTTCCGGCGGACACGAGCATACATGGGTTGAAGAGATCGAACCGATAGGAAACGACCACCACGGATATACGAAATGTACCGCGGAAGATTGTCCGGGCGTTGCGTATCAGTTTGACAAAGGTTCAAGATATTCGACGCATGATTACGCTTACGGCTGTAACGTCAAATGTGGAACTTGCGGACACGTAAATCCCGAAGGAAAACACACTTATATCTGGCAATTCGACGTCGAAGACACGGAATATCATATTTCAAAGTGTCGTTGCGGCGAAGTTGAAAAAGACGAAAACGGCAACCCCGTTAAAGAAAAACACCACGGCGGAAAATCGACGTGTTTTGCAGGTGCGGAATGTGAGGTCTGCGGAGCCACGTATCAGGAGAAAATAGAACACGCATACGTGGTTGCCACAAAATATTTCACCGAGGGAGAAGGACACTTTTCCTACTGCGTGTATTGCGGGGAAGAAGATACCACCCGTAGGCACATGGCAACAGGCGGTACGGCAACGTGTAATCGCCGTGCCGTATGTACTCACATAGAAAACGGAGTGGAATGCGGACATGAGTACGGCGATTATCTCAATCATACCTTCGCGAACGGAAAATGCACCGAATGCGGAGCGGATGAGTTCATTACAAAACTTGATATAGAAGTGCCGTATTGGACGGTCGGAACACCCTACAAGGCTTTGGAGTTTCCCATCATAAAGGAGGGGAGAGTTTACTGTTGGCAAACTACCAACTATAATTCCTACCAAAAGAGCGGGAACGGCATGGCAAATGTAACCGAGTTGACAAGTAATATCGTGCTTGTTTACAAGTTTTTTGCCCAGGCAAACTGCAAATTGCCGGCTAATGCGCAAGATGTTCAGATTACGGTAAAAAACGGCGAATTGGTAAGTCAAAGCATTTCCGACTCCACGCTAGTTGTATGCGTGTTGCTTCGTTTTGATAACACCGTGCAGTCAATCGATCTCGACTTTTCCCAACCCTACATAGAGAATCCTACAGCCGATTTGAACATCACCGAGAAAAACGGAATGAAAATAACGGTTGATTGGGCGAATGTTTCGTTGCAAAACAGATTCAACACGAACCAGCCTTACGCCACCGTCACCGTAACCGCGCCAGAGGGGAAACGTTTTCCGGAGTTTGCTTATCCTTGGTCGGAGTGGCTCTGTGATATTAACATTACGGGAGGCGAATTATTACAGTGGGTATCGGGCACATTGAATGCTGACAAGACGGAAATTCGATTTGTCGTAATCGTTTCGACGCCGTTGCCTTGCCCGCATTTAAATGTCGTGCTGACAGATCATGGGCAACCGGAAACCTGTACCGTGCCCGGATTGAAAGAACAGTACGACTGCAAAGGGTGTGCAAAAAAGTTTGTCGACGCTGAATGTACGACACCGTGGACAATCGAGAATGCGATCATTCCCGCAGGACATAAATGCAATCGCATTGAACATACCGATGTTGCCCCCGGTAAGGACGGAAACATCGAGTATTACAAATGTCAGCGCGAGGAGTGCGGTAAACTCTTTGCGGACGCTGCCTGCAGCAGTGAAATCACGCTTGCACAAACAGTAATTCATGATTTCAATATTGAATGGTCTTCAAACAAGGACAGACACTACCACGAATGCAAAAACTGTGATGAAATACGTGATGTGGCGGCACATCGCCCTGATAGGACCGAAGCGACAGAAGAAGATCCTGTTAAATGCCTTGACTGCGGCTATGTAATCGAGCCTGCGCTCGCGCATACCACGCATCATACCGCGCTTGTTCCGGGTGAGGATGCCACTTGCATTAAAGAAGGCAAAAAACCGTATTACAAGTGCGATGGCTGCGAAGTTAAGTTCGAGGACGAAGCGGCAACCAAGCCTATCGCAGACGAAAGCACGCTGGTTATTCCCAAGGCGCACGGTTTCGGCGCGTGGGTAGACGAAATACCGGCAACCGAGGAAACGGAAGGCGTGAAAGGACACAAGGACTGCACGTTCTGTGGAAAACACTTTGACGAGAACGGAGCGGAGATTGCCGATCTCACGATAGCAAAACTTGTAAAAGTTGATGTAGAGGTTGTTGGTGGCATAGGTGGAGGCAAACTCATAGTTGGCGAAACCGTTACTATTACTGCTAATGAACCCAAGGCAGGTAAAGTGTTTAAGTGTTGGAAAGATGCAAATGGGAATGTAGTAAGCACAAAGAGAAGTTATACATTTATGGTAACTGGAGAAACAACACTTACAGCTGTTTATGAAGATGCTCCAAAAAAGAAAGGATTATCTGGCGGAGCGATTGCAGGAATCATAGTTGGATCAGTAGTTGTTGTAGGAATTAGTGGCTTTGCAATTTTCTGGTTTGCTATCAAGAAAAAAACATTTGTTGAACTAGCTGATGCAAGCAAAAAAATATTTACTAAAAAGAAATAGAAAGAAAGTTAAAAAATAACGAAGAGCCGTTTGATTTAGTCAAACGGCTCTAATTAAAATTATGAAAATATAAGAATATTAATCAAATAATACTAAATAAACAATTTTGCTTTTTAAGATTTATATAATGATTGGTAATAAAAAGATTTAACGTTCATAAAATATAATCTAAGAGGTATTAATGGTAAAAAAATACAAAGGGGTGCCAAATGGCACTTCTCAAATGAATGTGCTTATGCTAAAATATATGTGAATTAAATAAATCTTCCTAAGTCTGATTTTTAGCATTCTTATGAAACATCAAGTTACAAAAGCAGCCCTCTATAGGAATAGAGAGCTTTTCTATATTAAGATAGGGATGTTTTATTTAAATTTATATAGATAAATATCAATTAAAGATGGGAGTGGATGCAACTTAATAGTGTAATTAACTTGAATAAGGTTTTTTTGCTTTTTGAAGCAATTATTAAATATTATTTGGCGGAAAGATATTGACTTATAATATTTAAACAAGAAATATTAATATCTGAGTATCATAGAGAAGCAAAATAACCGCAAATGACACATAAGTGTCAAAATCAATGTCAAAACATTGATAATTGTTAAATTGTTGTATATAACAATTTTCAATATAACTAAAAATAAAAAGGAGCAAAAATATGAAAAGAAAACATCGCAACATTATTTTGGCTATTCTAATGGTTATAAGTGTAAGCTTATTTTCAAGTTGCAATAGTTGTAGTAGTTGTAATAAAAGCTTAAATGAACTCAAAAGCGATAATGGAGTTACATTAATAGGAGGAAACTTTGAAAAAAAGGCAAAACTTATAACTGAGAAATTACAGGCAACCGATGAAAACGTTCTGCAGTCAGTAGAAAAATTACCTGATGAATTTCAAACTTATGAAGGCTCTGATTTGGTGGCAATGGATATTTCTGTGCAATCAAATGGTGTAAAAGTTCAACCAAATGGAAAAGTTAAAGTATCAGTGCCTACTCCGATTGAAGGAGCAACAAAATATTGGGTTTTCCACGTTAAGAGTGAAGAGGAAGTTGAACAACTTGACAGTGAGTTCAAGGATGGGAAATTAACATTTGAAACTGATTCTTTTTCAATGTTTATCTTTATTGATGCGGAAAGCGGAGAAAAAGTTACGATAAAAAATTAAGGACCTTGTGTGGGAATAGTTAAAGTAAAAATAAAAACAAAAGGTTATTTAAGGGATATAGTAAGAGAATTTAGTATCAATAGTGATGAAGAAAAGACTTTTTACATAAAAAAAGGAACACTTATTGATATATCGTTATTGGGCGGCTATGATATTGATTATAAAGGATTATATAGACAAGTAAATGGAGTTATAGAAGATAAACCATTTATTACATCACAGTTTCCTCAATATACAGTCGAAGAAGGCGAGCAAACAATAGTAGCAAAATTTGCAGGTAATCTAAATGGAGTATATCAATTGTGGGCATTCCCTGGAGAATCAGGCGTCCCTGTCGTGTTTCCTGACGGAAGAGCTGCTACTGAGCTATATGTTAAACCAGGTAATCCTAATAATATTGATATAACTGCCCTCATGATTAAAGGTTTAAAGCGTAAAAATGAAAAATTAATGTATACTCTTTTATCTCCTGAGCAATATGATATAATTGGACTTGATAAATTAGACTATTCAAAAGAAGGAAGTTATAGAGTAGAGTTTATTGCTAAAGAAAATAAAGAACTATGGGCTAGTATAACTATTCATATATCCGAGAAAAATGGTGATGTTTCGGCAATCACAACAACTGGTGGGAAGTTCTATGTAAATGACAAGGTAGATGAGTTATTAAATGAGAAGTCATTTTTGTTTGCTGATAAAAGGTATGAATATAAATTGACCGCCGTTCCAGATAGAACATTTGATTTTGGTGGATGGTATGTATGTCATGAAGGTGGTATAGTTGGCCAAAAACTTTCTGATGAACTTGTATATGAAGTAAAACAAGGTGAGTATGATTTAACCATTTTAGCATTGTTTACAATTAAACCTGAATTTTCTAACAAGCAAGAGGTTTATCAAGTTAGAATAGAACCAGGAGAATCTAACATACCATTAGGTTTTCATAATGGGAAACCAACGGAATATATTGCAACATCTATATTTTATAAACCTGGTGCGCCAGAAATTGATCTTTTAAAACTAGAAATAACGGGGCTTCGTCGTAATGATGAATTAGAGGATCCGTATGAATACGTTCCTCTTTATTTTGGTGATTATACTATAGATTATGATGGACTAGACTTTAGAAAAGAAGGAAAATATTATGTAAAATATAAGCTAGTTTCGGAAGGCGTTGATGATAGCTTTATGGTACATGTTTCTAACCAATTCTCAAATCTTACAGTGGAATTTTCCGGTAAGGGTAAGGTTGAGGATGTTCGCTATGGTAAGTATCCTATAACTAAAAGTGACACTCCAGAGACCTTAGAGTATTTCCCTCTTCATGATTGTAGAAAAATTGTAGCTACTCCTGCAGAAGGATATAAATTCATCGGCTGGTATTCTGTAGACGAAAATGGAAAATGTTCTGAAGAACCTATCTCTCTTGAAAGTGAGTATATATACTATCAAAATGGTAAAGATGAGCATATAAAGGCAGTGTTTGTTGAAATAATTACAAATTTAACGGTAAGTTGCGATGGCTTTGAATATGGTAATTTTTATTATAATTTAGATAGTAAAGAAATGCCAAATCTAGCTAATCTCGTTGTTAAAAATGAAAAAGGACGCACGCTCAATGCTTCAGAATTCATTGTTGATGCAAGTAAAGTTAATTATGAAAAAACAGGTACATATGAAATTTTCATTACGTACAAATACGATGAAGAGGTTAAAACCTCACTTACTGTAGAAGTACCAAAAGCTGAAACTTACTCTTATATAGAAACGGAAGACGTCGAAAAAGGTATTATTAAAATGAATGATAAAATCATTGTAAAAGATCCTGATGGCTATCGTGAGGAAGTTGATCTCGGTGGTACACTTACGTTAACAGCCGAACCTAAAGAAGGTTATAAGTTTGGTGGTTGGTATATAGTAAACAATTTTGGCGAAGAAAAACGCCATTATTCAACAAATGCAACTGAAACGTTCACTATAACTGGTAATACGTATATCTTTGCAAGATTTATTGAAAAGGATATGGTTACACTAACAGTAATTGCAGAAGAAGGTGGTTATGTTTTTGAGTATAATGAAAATGAAACACCTCAAAATATGAAAAGACTTGAAATTGCGGTTAGAGAAGGAGAAAAAGTTAAAGTTTTTGCTTCAGAAGAGTATGCTTATAGTAAATTTGTAGGGTGGTATGATGGCGAAGGAGAAAATGCAACGCTTATTTCTACCGAATATCTTCATGAATTCATTGTAATGAAAGAAACTACTGTTTATGCTAGATTCGAAAAAGCTTTCTCTGTAAGTGCGATAATTGAAAATGGTGGAGAATTCGTTGATGGCCCTTACGTTTCAGAAGACGGTTTCTATCGTGATGATTTACCTGAAAATTCTGAGGTTACAATAGAAGTTAAAGCAAAAGAAGGGTACTATTTTGTAGGATGGTTTATATCTGCTGATTATTATAGTATCGAAGGCCTACTATCTACAGAACTTAAGCAAACATTTATTGTAAATGAAGAAACAAACAATTTGCATTTGACCGCATTGTTTAGAGCAATTGCTACAGAAATTAAATTAGAAGATTCATCAGATTATGGATTTTATTTGGACAATGATGGCAATTTAGTTACTGAATATTTACTAAACTTAAATCAAGAATTTTATGCTTTGCCTGAGGGACTACCTTTACTTGGTAAGATTGGCGACAAATATGAAAGGCTTATTTTAGGGCTAGAATATAGGATTGATAGTACAATTAACTATACTGAAAATGGTATGTTTGATACAAGTAAAGAAGGAACATACACAATAACATATACATATTTAAATAATCCTGAATTAAAAGTTGTTATAACTTTGAAGGTTGTTGAACTAGTGCGTTTTCTTGCACAGTGTAGCCCTTATAACGGTGGTTATTTATTGGAAGACGGACAGAGAGTAGATTTTGGCAATGGAAAAATGATGGAAAAAGGTTCAGAAATAACGCTAACTGCCGTAGCTGAATCTGAATATAACTTTGTTGGTTGGTTTTACTTCGATTCTGACCAATCTGAAAAATTAGTTTCTACGGACGCTACGTATACTTTTATGGTGAACGAAGAAAGATACGTTTACGCAAAATTTATCGAAAAAGAGATGCACTTATTTAACGCTTATCCTACTGAAGCTGGTTACATTACCGAAAATGGTCAAGAGATTGATTTTGGTAATGGTAGAAGAGTTGAAAAAGGTACACAAATAACTCTTACTGCGCATGTCAAAGTTGAAGGATATAGATTTGTAGGCTGGTATACTAGTACTGACCAAAGTGAGACATTAATTTCAACAGATGCAACCTATACATTTATCGTAAATGAAAATATGTCTGTCTTTTCTAAGTTTGAAAAAATAGAAGAACAAAGTTAAAATATTTGTAAATATGTTTTAGATAATATTTTGTGATGAAAAAATTAAAAAGGCTCTGTAAAAAATTATACTGATAAAAAACCCCTATCAACTTCAAAGTTGGTAGGGGTTTTGTCAAACAATGTAAAATAAATAATTGCTTTATTTTTATGAAACAGTTAGTAACAGATGGTAAATAATAAGCATCAACATATATTGTATTATTAACTTGGTTAATTGATTTTTGTTTTAAACCATTATATATAAATACAGTTCTATTATCAGTTAAAAATTTAGCTGGAACGCCATATTTACGCCAAATACGCTCAAATAGCTGATAATAACCATTTAAAGTCTCGTGTTTATCAAAATATAGACCACAAACTGTTCCAGTTGCATTATCAATGGCACCATGTAAAGTTATTTTACCAAAATCAATACCTAACCAATAATCTTCACATGCATCCATTTCTAAACATTCACCAAAGTATTTTAATCTAGGAGTTCTAGAGTGAGCATCGTATTTATCTAAAATATTATTATTTACGATTAGATCTTTATTCTACTTTCTTCATGGTTAATACCTCCTAGGGTATTAAACCATAATATTTATTGTTGGGACATTTTCAAAAAATAAACACACTTTTTATTAAGCGTAATCCTTTTATCTTGATAATGTTTAATTAAGATGGTATAATTTACATTATATAATACAAATTAATAGGAGCGCATATGAAATATGTTATTGTTACTGGGGCAAGTGGAGGAATGGGGAGAGCAACCATTCATAAATTATTATCTGAAGGCTATTTTGTGATTGGTTTAGATATAATCAATAATGATGATGTTAAAAATAATAAATATCAACAATTTAAGTGCGATATTACTAATGAACTTGAGGTAATTAGCGTTTTTAATCAGGTATGTACCATTACTGATAGAATTGATGGAATTATCAATCTTGCAGGAAAATATACTATGAATTCATTAGTAGAAATTGATTACAATAAATTTGAAGAAATATTTAAAATTAACTTTTTCGGCTGTTATCTAATTAATAAAACCTTTTTGCCACTACTCGCTAAAGGTAGCAGAATAATTACAATAACTAGTGAACTTGCTCCGCTTAATCCCCTTCCTTTTACGGGTATTTATGCTATTACTAAATCAACGCTTGATAAGTATTGTTATTCTTTAAGAATGGAATTACAATTATTAGGAATAGACGTTTCGGTTATAAGAGCAGGGGCAGTAAAGACTAATATGTTAAATGCTTCAACCAAGAGTTTAGAAGAATTTTGTCATAGCACTAAAATATATGATTATAATGCTAATAAATTTAAACAAATTGTCGATAAAATTGAAACTAAAAACATTCCACCAGAAAAACTTGCAAAAAAGGTGGCAAAAGTACTAAATAGTAAAAAGACTAAATTTGCGTATAAAATAAATGCTAATTTTTACTTAAGATTACTAAATATAATGCCTAAAAAATTTCAATTTTGGGTAATTAAAAAAATACTAAGTAGTAAGTAAATATTTCCTATAAATAAAATAAAAAAATGTCAATTAAGACTAATACAAGAGGTGATTAAAATTGAAATATGCATTAACTAATGGCATAATTTTAAATGGTAAAAAAGATATGGAACCATTAACTGGTTACAGTATAATTGTAGAAGATGGAAGAATAAAAGAAATTACTAAAAATAAACCAACTGGTATGAAAATAGTTGATTTAAAAGGTAAATATGTTTTACCAGGTTTAATCAATATGCATGTTCATCTTCCTGGCTCTGGCATGCCCAAAGATACTAAGAAACAAAATAAAGAATCTGTAAATAAATTATTATCTTTTAAACTAACTCGCTATATCGTTTATAAACTTTGCGCAAAATATGCAAAAACGGAATTATTAAGTGGTGTAACTACGATAAGAACGGTCGGGGGTTTATCAAATATTGATTCAACAATTCGTGAAAATATTAATAAAGGCAAAATTAAAGGTCCTAGAATACTTGCATCAAATATGGCATTGTCAGTACCTGGAGGACATATGGCAGGTATTTTAGCATATGAAGCAACTGATATTGATAGTGCAAGATTTTACATTGATGAAATTAGTAAAACTAAACCTGATTTAATCAAATTAATGATTACCGGCGGTGTTCTTGATGCCAAGAAGAAGGGTGAACCAGGTGAATTAAAAATGAGTCCTGAAATAATTAATGCGGCATGCAAGCGAGCTCATGAACTTGGGTATAAAGTTGCGGCCCACGTTGAATCTCCTCTTGGTGTAAAATTAGCCTTAGAAAATGGGGTTGACACAATTGAACATGGCGCAAAGTTAGATGAAGAAATAATTGCCCTATTTAAAGAACATAATGCTTCACTAATTACCACAATTTCACCAGCAATTCCCCTTGCAAAATTTGACCGTTCAATCAGTAAAGCCACTGATTTAACTCAGTACAATGGTAACATAGTATTTGAAGGAATCGTTTCTGCTTCTAAAACTTGTCTTGATAATGACATTAAAGTAGGAATTGGAACTGATACTGCTTGTCCATTTGTTACTCATTATGATACTTGGCGCGAACTTGATTATTTTATAAAATATGTTAAAAATGATAACCGTGAAGCAATTTATCATGCAACTTTATTAAATGCTATAATTGCGGGGATTGATAATGAAACTGGTAGTGTGGAAGAAAATAAATCTTGTGACTTATTAATAGTTGATAACAATCCCTTAGAGGATATTACCACACTACGTGAACCAAGTATGGTTGTTTTTAGAGGAAGGATTATCAATAAGCCAAAAGTAAAGAAATTTAAGTATGTTGAAGAAGAACTAGACAAGCAATTGTAGAATCTTTTTCAAATTTTGATATAAATTATGAGTTAATCGTGTAGTACATGGTTAACTTTTTTCAACAAAGCATTAAATTATGATTATTTTTTTGGTAAAAATTAACTTAAGCACTTTACTTTTTGACTAAATTTTAGTATAATAAATTGTAAATTAATTTAAGGAGTAGAATATGAAAAAAATTGTTAATTTAGTTGTTGCACTATTATCAATATTTGTTTTATATGGATGTGCAACTAATAAGAATATTCAAACTTTACAAGTACCAACAAATGTAAAGATTAATGAAGAAGGACTAATAACATGGGACGAAGTTAATAATGCTACGACATATGTCGTAACAATAAATGGGGAAACTTACATAGCATCAACTAATAGTTTTCAAGTAAAGAACATAAATGAAAATTTTTCATTTACTGTTAGAGCTGAAGCTGTTGGTTATAAAACTTCATCTGAGACTGAAAGTATCGAATATATCGGTAAAGCAGTTGCCGAAATTAACAAAATCTATGAATACACACTATCAATAACAATTGGTAATCGTGAAGATGCTGATGACGTTGAAGCATATGATAAAAACAATCAATTAATTAAAGAAGCTTGCACAATAGCTTATGAACATGGTGTTACATATGAAATTGCATCTTCAATAGTTAATATAATATTAGATGAAAGTGTAAATAATAAAGACAATATTCCAGGCTTTATCGCTTCATTAGTATTAAATTTCGTTGGTTTAAATAATGATCAAGTAGTAGGTCTTGTTTATTATGGTGACTATGTTACTCAAGTTAAATTAAACTCTCTAGCAACAAATTTTGCGGGAAGTGAAATCGAAACTGCATTACAAGGCATCAATGAATTATTAGTACGTAATGATTATGAAATTGCTGATGCACTTGCTAATATTATTATTCAATGCTTGAAAGTATATCGTCAAGGTACAGTTCAAGTTTTACCAAAACTTCAAAAACTTTTAGGTAGTTCTAATAATCAAGAAATAGCATACAACGCTGTTCAATTAAAAGAAGCAATCGTTAAAGTATTATTAGACAATGTGGTAAGTAATGAAGATTTAGCAGTAGTTCTTGACTTTGCGAAGGATGCTGTATTAGTTGCTGCTCCAATAGTTTCTAGTTTAGTAACTGATAATGAAAAGCTTGCAAATGTTATTGCTCAAGTAGTAGAAGTAATGGAAAGCATTGATTCACTAGAAGTAGCTGGTGCTATTAATGATTTATACAAAGCATTCTTAAATAGTTTAGATTACATAACTGAAGATTTAGTTGCTAAAGCATTAGAATATGAAGACACACGCCAAATTATTGGTTATATCGTATTACAAGGTATTAAGAATATCATACCTGAAATTACTATCACATCTGATGATTTAAAATTAGTTATAGATCTAATTTGGTATGAAGTTGGTGTTATCATACCTGACTTAAAAGATGTTTCACTTATGGATATTATTAATATATCTGAAGAAAAATATAATGAATTACTAGGAACAGTAGCTAAGTTATTTAACGATGATTACAAAGCATTTAGAGATTTTATTACATCTGATGAAACTATCAAAGCAATAGTTGAAGCATTGAAATTTAGAGTTGTTGAAGGTAAACTTTCACCAGATCAAAGTGTTTCAGTAAAAATTGAAGAAGTTGCAAACGATGAAATATTATCAAAAGTATTTGAAAAATATGGAATTAGTAGCGTAGATGAATTAGTTGTTGGCAAAACATACAAAATTTTAGGAGTACATAAATTTGGTGAATCATTTATTACTATTAAATCATATAGCGTTACTATAACAAATATTTCAAGTGAAGAAGTTACTTATTATTATGAAAATGTTGCATACACAGTTGAAAATATTGACTCTCTTTTACCAATATTAGATAAAATGATTGAATTATTTGAAACAGAATCAATTACTACTATTGAAAACTTAAAAGCTATAATTAAAGTTGTAGTTGATGTTGATTTTGTAAGTGATGAAACAATTAAATCAATCTTAACAGTTATTACTAACTTTAAAGAAGAAGATATTAAAGTTCTAATCAAAGATTTAGCAACTTTAACAAAATCTCTAGTTTCATTTGTAAAAGAAGTGGGCGTTGAAGAATTTATCAATGATATGATCAACGGTGATATTCAAGCAATTTTCCCATTCTTTAATGAAGAAAACATTGCGACTATAAAATTACTTGCAAATGATTTAGCAACAATGTTAGATAACGCAAAAGCATTCCCAATGAATTATGTATTTGGCGAAGGTGATAATTCATTTACATTAACTTTTGAGAGCAAAGACGAATTTATTGAAACAATGAATCAATTTATCGAAATGCTTGAATCTTTGAATAGAGCTGAATAACAAAAAAATAGAGCTTAATTTGAAACTTTTCATATTAAGCTCTTTAACAATTTATGGATTGAAGATTATTGACTTGAAAAAATCCATTTGTTATGATAAAATTAAAAACATATAAAAATATAAATAATAGGTGAGAGGTAATAATATGAAGCAGTATTTAGAATTATGCCAAAAAGTATTGACTGAAGGTCACTATAAATCTGATCGTACTGGTACAGGTACAATTTCTTATTTCGGTGCACAAATGCGATTTGATTTAAATGAAGGATTCCCTTTACTTACAACCAAGCGAGTACATCTTAAATCGATTATTTATGAATTATTATGGTTCATAAAAGGAGATACCAATATAAAATATTTAGTAGACCATGACGTTAAAATTTGGAATGAATGGCCATACGAAATATTTAAGAAAAGTGCTGATTACTCAGGTGAAACAATTGAAGAATTTGTTGAAAAAATAAAAACTGACGATGAATTTGCTTTAAAATATGGTGATTTAGGTCCTGTATATGGTAGACAATGGCGTCATTTTGGTGATGATAATAACTATGTAGACCAATTAAAGAATGTTATTGATCAAATTCGTAACAATCCTGATTCACGTAGATTAATCGTTTGTGCTTGGAATCCCCTAGAAGTAGATAAAATGGCTTTACCACCATGCCATAGTTTATTCCAATTTTATGTTAATGATGGTAAACTATCTTGTATGCTATATCAACGTTCAGCGGACTTATTCTTGGGAGTTCCGTTTAATATTGCCTCATATGCCTTGCTTACGATGATGGTAGCTAAAGTTTGTAATCTACAATTAGGTGAATTCGTTCATACTTTAGGGGATGCTCATTTATATAGTAATCATTTAGAACAAATCCATAAACAATTATCTAGAACCCCTAGAGCTCTTCCTAAAATGATTATTAAACGTGATACTAATAATATTGAAGATTTTGTTTATGAAGATTTTGAATTGGTTGATTACAACCCATATAAAGGTATAAAGGGAAAGGTGGCTGTATAATGTTATCACTTATTGTCGCAATAGACGATAATTTTCTGATTGGTAATGGTAATAATTTACCTTGGTATGAACCAGAAGATTTAAAGTACTTTAAAAAAGTAACTTTAAATCATGCGGTGTTAATGGGATATAATACCTACCTTTCAATCATTAATCGCATTGGCAAAGCTCTTCCTAAACGTAAAAACTATGTTTTGACCGAAAAAACTACAATTGAAGGCGATGGAATTGTTGTAACCGATTTAGAAAAACTAATAAAAAATTATGAAAATGATGAATTATTCATCATAGGTGGCAAAATGGTTTATGAAAATATGTTAAATAGAGTTGATAAATTGTATTTAACTAGAGTTGCCGGAAGCCACGAGGGAAATGTATTTTTTCCAAAGATTAATTTTGATGAATTTAAACTTACATCTCAAAATAAACAAGGTAATTTAACTTTTGAAGTATATGAAAGGAAAAAATAATGATATACATACTTTCAATAATATGTGGAATTAGTTTTCCAATAATTAGTTTTCTTTATTTAACCTTAAACCATATTACTGCTTGGTGGGTAGCTTTATTAATTGCTATTTTAGTAGTAGTTCTTAATCTTTTAATATTCTGCCTCATTTCGATATTTTTCCTATATGTTTTAGGAAGACACTATAAGAAGTTAAATGATCCAAAAAATCCTAAGATTTGGCGATTTATGCTTGACATAGCTCGTTTTTCTTGTTTTTGGTTAGGAATAAGAATAAAAGTAGATGGTATTGAAAAATTAAAAAAAGGTGAAAAGTATGTTTTTTACGGAAATCATCAAAGTTATATCGACCCTTTAATCTTTCACATTGTATTGCATGATTTTCCTCATGCTTCAATGTATAAAGCCGTTATAGATAAATACAATATTGCATCATACATGGCTAAAGCCCTTGGTGGCGTTTCAATTGAAAGAGAAGATGATCGTAAAGCGATGGTGTCAATAATCGAAATAATAAAGAAAATAAAAAGTGGCTTAAATTTCTTTATATTTCCTGAAGGAACTAGATCTAGAGGAATTGGAATGCATCACTTTAAAGCAGGTTCTTTCAAAATTGCCCAAAAAGTAGATGCTAAAATGGTTATTCTAGCAATTGATGGTTCATATCGCAAAAGACTTACCGTGCCATTTATCTATACACCTGTGTATGTAAAAATTGTTGATGTGGTTGATACCAATTCAATTGCTAATGAAAATACTCAAGAATTAGCCACAAAATATGAAATGCTTGTAAAACAAGGCCAATTAGATATTAGAAATAAACACAAAGAAATGCGAACATCGAAAAAAGATGAAGAAAAATTTTTAATTCAAAAAGAAAAAGAGAATGTATTTTAAATTGAGAGGATATTGAAAATTATGAGAATGATAGATTTAATCGAAAAAAAGAAGGAGAAAATAGAACTTACTAAGGAAGAAATAGCTTTTATCATAAATGGATATGTGGCAAAGGAAATACCAGATTATCAAATAAGTGCTTTTTTGATGGCAATTTATTTTAATGGTATGACTAATCAAGAAATATACTATTTAACAGATGCAATGCTACATAGTGGTGAAGTTATTGATTTATCAAAAATAAAGGGTATAAAAGTTGATAAACATTCAACTGGTGGAGTTGGTGATAAAACAAGTTTGGTTGTTGGACCACTTGCGGCATCATTTGGGGTAAAAATGGCAAAAATGAGTGGTCGTGGACTTGGCCATACTGGTGGTACACTAGATAAACTAGAATCAATTCCCGGTTATAACATTGAATTAACTCCTCAAGAGTTCTTTAAACAAGTAAATAACATTGGTATTTCAATTATTGGTCAAACTGCAAATGTTGCGCCAGCCGATAAACTTTTATATGCTTTGCGTGATGTTACCGCAACAGTAGATTCAATACCATTAATAGCATCTTCAATAATGTCTAAAAAATTAGCAAGTGGTGCTGATTCTATTGTGTTAGATGTTAAAGTTGGTAGTGGTGCGTTTATGAAAAATGTTGATAGCGCTAGATGTTTAGCTAAAACTATGGTTGAACTTGGAAGACTTGCTAAAAAACCGACAATTGCTACTTTAACTAATATGGAACAACCTCTTGGATGTGCCATTGGTAATGCTATCGAAGTAATTGAAGCTATCGAAACATTGAAAGGTCATGGACCAAAAGACTTTACTGAATTATGCATTGATTTCACAACAGAAATTTTAATGGTTGCGGGAATTGAAAAAGATGAAAAAGTTGCAAGATCGATGGTAGAAGATGCAATTCACAGTGGTAAAGGTGTGGAAAAATTCCGTGAAATGATTAGCTGGCAAGGTGGAAACCCTGATGTGATTGATGACTATACACTATTTGCTCAAGCAAATGAAATAATTGACTTAGACTTTGAAGGAACAAGTCCTTGCTATGTTGAAAAGATTGACGCATTAAAGATTGGTGAAGCTGCTATGTTACTTGGCGCAGGTCGTTCAACTAAAGAAGAAGCAATTGACCCTGCTGTAGGTATTTATCTTCATAAGAAAATTGGTGATGTTTTAAATCCTAATGATACCTTAGTTACCATTTATTCTAATGGTAAAAATACCGAAGAAGCAGTTAAAATGGTTTTAGATGCTTATGAGATGTCTAGTGAAAAGATTGAATGTCCTAATATTATAATTGAAACTATTAAGTAAAAAAGGTGCCAAAAGAGCACCTTTTCTATTTTTTATTATTCTTCACTAATAATTTTCAATAAGCTTGTTACTATATCAATCATTTTATTCATATCTGTAACATCTAAATATTCATATGGTCCATGAAAATTTTCACCGCCAGTTCCAAGATTTGGTGTTAAAATTCCTTCGTAACTTAATCTAGCACCATCGGTTCCACCTCTGATTGCTTCAAATTTAGGTTCTAATCCATTTTCTTTTAATGCTTTTGTCGCAAATTCAAGTATTTTTGGTTCTTTTTGGACTAATTCCTTCATGTTATAATATGAATCAGTTAAATTTACATCAATTACTTTATAACCATATTTTGAGTTTAAGAAGTTTGCAATTTCTAAAACTAATGCTTTTTGCTTTTCAAATAATTCTTTGTTATGGTTACGAATTATATAAGATAATTTTGTATTTTCTACACCACCTTCAATATTTGATAGATGGTAAAATCCTTCATAACCTTCGGTATATTCTGGTCTTTGATTAACGGGAAGTAAAGCATTAAATTCCATAGCTACTTGAATGCTGTTAACCATCTTATTTTTGGCATCACCAGGATGGATTGATTTACCATTTACTATGATTTCACAGCTTGCGGCGTTGAAATTTTCATAACTAATGTAATTTATATCGCCACCATCAATTGTATAGGCAAAATTACAATTATGTTCCTTATAATACTGATAATTAAAATTTTTTGTTCCTTCACCTATTTCTTCATCTGGGGTAAACGTTATAATCAAATTAGGATGGGGTAAGTTATTTTTAATTATTCTTTCAACAGTAGAAACTATAATGCAAATACCAGCTTTATCATCAGCTCCAAGTAAAGTATTTCCGCTTGTGGTAACTAAGGTATGACCAAGTTTTTCTTTTAAACTTGGAAATTCACTAGGATCTAAAGATATATTATCGTTAAGTTTGATAACACTACCTGAATAACTTTCAATAATGTTAGGAGTTATATTTTCTCCGCTAGCATCAGGGCTAGTATCCATATGAGAAATTAAGCCGATAGTTTTATTTTTAGGTGATGTTCCTTCTAAATAAGCATAAACATAACCGTATTTATCCATATACGCATTATCAAGACCTAGTCCATGTAATTCATTCACTAGATACTCTGCTAATTTTTTTTGCTTCTCAGTACTAGGTGATGTATTACTAGTAGTAGAAGATTGGGTATCAAACTTCATGTAATTTATAAAACGTTTTAAAGTGTTCATATTTCCTCCTTTATGTATCTATAGTATACTCTATACTTAATAAATTTGCAATTTAATTGACATTTTATAAATAATGTCTTAAAATGTTAACAGTGTTAATAATTAACACTATTAATTATAAGGGAGTTAAAAATGAATGAAATTATTGATTTAAAAGATGAGTTGATTGATTCAGTTAATTCATTATCCTCTGATGATTTTTTCTTGAAAATGTTTTCTGCCTTACAGGGTGAAACGGCTGTGCTTATATATATTTATCGTCATAATTGCTTCGCTTCACCTTCAAGCATAAGCAAAGCTTTACAGATAACCAAAGCAAGAGTTACAGCAGTTTCTAATTCATTGATCGATAAAGGGTTAATAAAATTAGAAAGAAACCAAGCTGATAGAAGAAAAGTAGATCTATTCTTAACTGATAAAGGTATTCAAAAAATTGAAGATGATATCGAAATGTTAAATAAACGTGTAAGTTACGTATTAGACGAACTTGGTGAAGAAAAAGTAAGAGATTTGATAGATATTATAGGGGATATATTAGATATTATTAAGAAAGAGGGAAATAGACCAGATGAATAACAAAAATTTTACAATAATAAGTGATGGTTCTTGTGATTTACCAGATGAGATTGTAAAAGAAAAAGATATAAAAGTCGTGCCTTTTTACATTTCATTTGATGGTAATACGTATTTGAAAGAAAAAGTAGACATTGGCGTTCAAGAATTTTACAATAAATTGGTCAATGAAACAAATGTTTATCCCAAAACAACAATGCCAGCTATTAACGATTATGTTACAGCTTTTGAAGAAGAAATTGTTAAGGGGAATGATATTATTTGTATTTGCATAACAACAAAGTTTAGTGGATCTTATAATAGTGCTATGAGTGCTAAAAATATTTGCCTTGAAAAATATCCAGATGCGAAAATTACCGTTGTTGATTCAATGGTTAATACTGGATTACAAGGATTGTTAGTTTTAGAAGTAGTTCGTATGAAACAAGATGGTTTAGCATATGAAAAAATTGTTGAAAATATTGAAAAACTAAAAAAAACTGGAAGAATATACTTCACAGTTGGTAGTTTAGACTATTTAAGACATGGTGGTAGAATTGGCAAGTTGATGGCAATTGTTGGTGCCACATTGAAAATTAAGCCTATCATTGTTTTAAGAGATGGAGAAATTTTTTCTGAAGGTATTTCGTTTACTAGAACTAAATCGTTCATTAGGGCAACTAACCTAGCGATTGAATATTTCAATAAAAACAAATTTAACATGAATGAATATCAATTTATAACTGGTTATGGTTATGATGAAGAAGAAGGAAAAAACTTCCACAAGAGGTTTGAAGAACTAATTGGAAGAAAAGATGTATTAAATCTTCAAATTGGCGCAACAATAGGTGTTCATACCGGCCCATATCCTTTAGGAATTGGCTTTATCAAAAAATATGAATATCTATAAAAAATAAAAATGGTGCCACTGGTCGGACTCGAACCGACACGGTATTGCTACCACTGGATTTTGAGTCCAGCGCGTCTACCATTTCACCACAGTGGCACATTGCTTATATATTTTACTACAAAAGTATAAAAATAGCAAGTAAATCGTTTATTTATTCAAAAATGCAAATTAAAAATAGGAAATTTTTGATAGCAAACAAAATGCAAATATTTTTTAAAAAACAAGAAAAAATGGTAAAATATTATTATGAAAAGCCAAAATAATGCCAAAAAAGCTAATTTTAAGCGTTTGAAACCCTAATTTTGTGATTAAGTGTATTTCGAACGTTTTTAGAATGACCACAGGCATGCCAAGTTAACAGAGGAATAAAATATGAAAAAAAACACCAATAAAATAGGCAAAGTAAAACCAAATCCGCTTGCATGGTTCATTTATGTAACGGGAAGTAAAATTTACATGTCTAAAAGAAACAAGGTTATTATTGATAGAACTGTCTTCAAAAATCGTAATAAAAAAGAAGGTTGTATTGTTCTATATAATCATAGTTCTAACAAAGATCATTTTGTTACTACCCTTAGTTTTGGGTTTACCAGAGTTGCTTATGTAACTACTTCACATTTTTACTATTCAAAAAAGCTTAGTTTTGTATTAAAACTAGCTAGAGCAATTCCAAAAGAACAATTTAAATCTGATGTTAGCACTATAAAGAAAATAAAAAGAGCCTTAAATAAGAAGGTTCCTGTTGCGATTGCGCCAACAGGACAAATAACAGTACATGGTGATGCTTTGTACTTTGATCCTTCAATTGTGAAACTTTTAAAAATGTGTAAAGTTGATGTTTACGCGATAAGAATGCATGGTAATTATTATGCGTATCCAAAATGGCGTAAATATTATCGTGATGTACCGATTCATTCTGAGTTTGTTAAAGTAATTGATAAAAAAGAATTAGAAACTTTATCGGATGATGAGATTTATAAACGTACATATGATGCAATTAACGTTAATGATCGTCAAGAACAAAGCAAATATAAATATCAATTACATTCTCAAGGCCTAATAGAAGGCATTGAAGATATTTTGTATCAATGTCCTAAATGTATGCAAAAATACCAAATGGCTACTAGTAAAGACTTATTGATTTGTAATTCTTGTGGAAACACAGTAAAAATGAATGAAAAAGGTTTTTTAGAAGGTGTTAGTCAAAACTATGTATTAATGCAAAATGAAGCAGAGTGGTATAAATGGGAACAAAGAAAAATGATTCAAGAGATTAACAATAATACCTTTAAACTTGAGGGAAAATTCAAATTAATTACCAATTTACACGAACAATATGTTTTAGAAGATGCTGGAACGGGTAAATTAGTACTAACTCCTGATCGCTTTTACTATGAAGGCTATATTGGTGATGAAATCAAAACCAAAGAATTTAAACTAGATCGATTAGTTCAATTACCATTTGAAGTAAGAAAACACTTTGATATTCCTGATGATGAAGGATACTTTGAGTTCATACCTACTGATGATGAAAACAAAGCTAAAATTATTCAATTTGTACAAGCAGTAGAAGTAATTTCTGCGATGAGGCAAAATAGATCATTATGGTAAATAATTTAGAATGTTCATTATCTAAAAAATGTGGTAATTGCCCACTTGGTTCACATACATACCAAGAAACTATTAAAATAAAACAAGATTATGTAAATAAGCTATTTAAAGATGCTTCAATCAATAAAAAAATTGATAATATGTCAATAGCTCAAAATAATATAGGCTATCGCAATAAAATGATTATCGGTTTTAAAAAGTACAATGGTAAAATACTTGCGGGGTTCTATGAAGAAAATTCTCACAAAATAATTGACTTAGACTATTGTCCTTTACATACTAAAGAACAAAATAAGATAGCTCAAGCAATCAAAAACATAATCATTAAGTTAAGATTACCAATATATGATGAAGATCGTAAAACTGGTTTGATTAGATTCGCATTAATCCGTGAATCTTTTTCAACAAAAGAAATTTTAGTAACAATTATTACAGCTAGTGAAAACTTTCCTGCTCGTAGCGAATTTGTTAAACTTTTAAGAGAATCATCAGATAAAATCAAAACCATTGTTCAAAATATTAATAGTCGTAGCACAAGTATAGTACTTGGTGAAAAAGAACGAGTATTATATGGACCGGGTTTTATTAATGATGAATTATTAGACTTAAAATTTCAAATTACATCAAAATCATTTTATCAAGTAAATCCATCACAAACGGTAATACTCTATCAAACAGTTGAAAAATTAGCAAAATTAAATAAAAATGATGTATTACTAGATGCATATAGTGGGGTAGGGACAATTGGTTTATACCTTTCTAAAAAAGTTAAACAAGTAATAAGTGTTGAAAATAATCGCCAAGCCGTTAATGCGGCAATAGCAAATGCAAAAGTAAATCATATTAGCAATGATACATTTATATTAGATGATGCAACAAATTTTATCACAAATGTTGATAAAAAAAGTTTAAAAGTAGATGTTTTGGTAATGGATCCACCACGAACAGGATCTACAATAGAATTTCTAAAAGCTACTATTACGTTATCACCAAGACAAATTATATACGTATCTTGTGGACCAGATACTCTTGTTAGAGATTTAAAATATCTATTAAGAGGTGGCTATAAAATTGATTATGTTCACTGTGTTGATATGTTTTGTTGGACTAATCACATTGAAACAGTGGTATTATTAGAGAAAAAAGGATAAAGAATAATTAGCCAAAAATCATGTTTTTAACAAGTGAAAAAATAATGTTTAGACGTTATTTTCATTTAAGGGGGTATAAAAATGAATAAAAAAGAATACGAAGAAATAAAAGGGTTATCATATTTGCAATATTGTGATTACCTACAAAAAAAATATGGTATTGGATTAGCACCATATTTTACAAAAAATTGGAGTAAAAATCATAAGGTTACAAGAACTAAAGATGGATTGATAGCACATCATAAATACGAGGATCATGCAATTATGCTTGGTGATGTAAACTTTGCTGTACGTAATCCATATGAATGGCAACTACCTGAAAATATAGTTTATTGTGATTATTTAGAGCATCTTTTGTTGCATATTTTAATTTGCGAGAGTCCTTCAGAAGAACACAATGAATTAGAAGCTGTCGGAATTGGTGGAGTTATTAACTATATTGTTCCAGAGCTAAATGATTTGTACTCTGGCTGGGTTACTGCACAAGCTTGGAGAGCAAATTGCCATGCCAGAGTTAAAGATGATAAAGAAGTATATTTATTATTGCTAAAAAGATTTAAAACTAATTGTAAAAATTATCCTTTTTACGAAGATGATTGCTTATTAACTAGTTACAATGAACAATTCGGTTTATGGTCCAAAAAAAATAATAAAGAATTGTTTGAAGAAATTAATTCTCTTTAATTATAGAATGTTGCTTAATCCGTAGAAAAAGAAAAGCTCAAATTTTTAAAATTTTCTGTTAAAACGTTTAAATAAACAATGTAGAAATATTAAAACACTTTTGAGATTGCTTTTATTTTTCTTTTTGAATTAATAATGTCATTATTTAAAGTTCTTTAAATATATTAACGGACTATTTGTCTGGTAATTACATTTTTTTCATAATGTTTTTTTGTGTGTTGAATAAAAACTTTTATATAAAAATCAAAAAGATTCTTTATAACGTAGTTTATATGAACTATTAAAAGAATCTTTTTTTATGGTTCTATAAAAATGCTATTTAATTTTAAAAAATCCAATGAAAAAGATATCAACAGTGTTGTTTTTTTTAGCATATAAATTTATTTTTTGTTAAAAATATGCTAAAATAATTGACATAAGTAGTATATTTTGTTGATACCAACCACAATTTATCAATAAATATACTATTTTGAAAGTTTAACAAAACATAAATTAGTTAGGATTTAAGTATGAAAAAATTAAGTATTTTATTGAAAGGGATTGTAGTAGGTTTTGTAAGTTGTGCTATACCTGGTGTTTCCGCAAGCACATTTGCAATTATTTTAGGTGTATATTACACTATGATTGAATCAATAAGTATGATACTTAAGAATTTCAAAAAAAGCATGAGCTTTCTAGTTTTTATGCTGCTGGGATATGCAATAGGTGCATTACTTGCCGCAATCTTAGTTAGTACGATATATGATAAGTATCCACTTGCAATCGTAATTATAATTATTTGTTTTATCGTTGGTAGTTTACCAAATATGATAAAAGATTTAATTCCCCATATTAAGAAAGTATCGGGATGGATTGTTTTTATTGTTATCGTTGGTTTATTTATTGCTTATAGCGGTTTTGTTGTAAAACATGAAGAGATTACCTTTGTTGATATGAATTATGTTGATTATATCAAACTCCTCATTATTGGATTAATAACCTCGATAACTTTAGTAATTCCTGGTATGGATTTTGCGGTAGTACTGTTATCGCTCGGATATTATTATGCAATTATGGATTTAATGAAGAATCTTTTATTCTTAAATGATGTATTAAATAATCTATTAATACTAGGAACCTATTTGGTTGGTTATGGGGTTGGTTGTTTCTTACTATCAAATTTAATAAAGAAATTAGTAAAAAAATACGAAGCTACTATGAAATTTGCTACATTTGCCTTTGTGGTTGTTAGCCCATATATGATAATAAAGAAATGCATAATTGATAATGACGGCTTTTATTATTCAAATGGTCAATTAATTGTAGGAATAATCATTGGTATTATTGCTTTATTAAGTGTGATGTTAATGTATCGCTTAACTAATAAAGATGATAAACGTGTTAATGCGATGAAAAAGCGTAATATGTTAAGATTCTACTTTACGCTAATAAGAGAACTTCCTGTTACTTTTTATTATCTTATTAAAATGAAGAAGATGATTAAGAAACAAGAATTAACTTTTGAAGAAAAATATGCGTTTTGTCAAAAAATTCTAGCTAAGGTAAATAAATTAGGCAATGTTTATCCTGTTGTTGTAGGATTAGAAAATGTGGATAAAAATGCAACTCTATATATCGTTAACCATCAAGGCAGATATGATGGTATTGGTGCCTTATCAGCCTTAAAAGATTTTCCTTGTTCATTTGTTGCGGACAAAAAGAGAATATGTTGGCCATTTTACCGTGAACTTAGCACACTACTAGAAGCAATAGAATTAGAACTTGATAATCCGCGTTCAGAAATAAAAGCTCTACAAGAAATGAGCGAAGGCTTGATTAATGGTAGAAGTTATTTAGCCTTCATTGAAGGTAAGTATGAAGATAATGGTAATAATTTGCAAGAATTTAAAACAGGTGTATTAAAAACCGCATATCGTGCAAAGGTAAAAATTACCCCTGTCGTATTATATGATACTTATCTTGTTTATGGTAAATCATCTATTAAAAAAATCAGTCCAGAAATTCACTTTTTAAAACCAATTGAATATGAAGAATTTGCGGAAATAAATCGCAAAGAATTAGCAGATATCATTAAAGAAAAGATGCAAAATGAAATAAATATAATTAATACAAGAAAAGGAGTTTAATATGAAGTATTATTTGTACAATGGTTTATCTAATAATAAAATTAAACCAGAAATCGTTGAAAATTTTGAAGAAAATGAAAACCAAAAATTAATTGATGCAGGATTGGTTAATTATCCTGAATTCTTTGGCAATTTAAATGCAGAAGATGAAGTGGTATTAATTGGTGGTGATGGTACTATTAATTATTTCATCAATCAAGTACCTTATGAAAGCATAAAAAATAATGTTTATTATTATGCGGCAGGTAGTGGGAACGACTTTTTAAGAGATATCAATGGTAAAGTTGGTGAAGAAGTACTTTTAAATCCATATTTAAAGAACTTACCAACTGTTTATGTAAAAGATGTTGTAAGTAAGTTTATTAATGGTATCGGTTATGGATTAGATGGGTATTGTTGTGAAGTTGGAGATAAACTTAAACTTCAATCTGATAAACCAATAAATTATACATCTATCGCAATAAAAGGATTATTATTTAATTTTAAACCAAGAAATGCAACAGTAATTGTTGATGGTAAAAAATATGAACATCACAATGTATGGTTAGTACCTACTATGAAGGGTAGATTCTATGGTGGTGGTTTGATGATTGCCCCAAATCAAGATCGCTTATCTGATGAAGTTTCTGTCGTTGTTTATCAATCTAAATCGCGTATTAGCTCATTAATGACATTTAGATATGTACCAACTGGTCAACATATAAAGAAAGAAAAAATGGTCAAGATTTATACTGGTAAAGAAATTGAAGTTCAATTCGACCAACCAACAGCTTTACAAATTGATGGTGAAACCGTACTTGGTGTTGAATCATACCGCGTAAAAGCATAATATGGTAAGAATATTTGTAATTTTAGTTGCCGCAATATTAAGCCTATTAACCACTCTCTCATTAACAATTAATGTGGTTTGGCTATCAATTTTAGTTTATATTGGCTTTTTTATTGCCTACATAATTGCTCAAGGACTAATATATTTCTTACTTGCTTTCTTATTAGGATTATTTATTAATAAGAAGAAGGAGACAATACACTATGATAAGTTTTATCACTTATGTTATTATTTATATGTTAAGTACACTTTATCATTATTTGGCGTAAAAGTAAAAAAGACTGGTTTAGAAAAAATTCCTAATGATACAAACTTTGTAATTGTTTCTAACCACTTGTCAAATTTTGACCCAATGATTATGGATCAATGTTTGTATAAGTATAATTTAACATTTGTTGCTAAAAAAAGTTTATTTAAAATTCCTTGCTTTGGTAAGTTCATTCATAAAATTGGTTATCTTTGTCTAGATCGTAGTAATCTAAGAAGCGAAGCAAAAACCATTATGAAAGGCACTAAAATGTTAGAAGATAATGAATGTTCGGTTGCGGTATACCCGGAAGGAACAAGAAATTTTACCAATGAAACGCTATTACCATTTAAATATGGTTGCTTTCATCTTGCCATAAAATCAAAAAGACCAATAGTTGTAACTACTATTAAAGGTACTGAAAACATTAAAAATCATTTGTTAACTAAGATCCATAAAGTTGATTTTGATGTATTAGGTGTTATAACCTACGAACAATATAAAGATCTTAATACTCATGAAATAGGTGACATTATTTATAAAATGATGGAAGATAATCTATTAAGCAAATAACTACTGATTGTGTCAGTAGTTTTTTATTAACAAAAAAGATTACTTTTCATATAATAAAGTAAAGAACAAAAAAGGTGAAGAAATGACTAATTCAAAATGGAAAATATCGTTTAGTGAACTAGATAATATACTAAAAAAATTACAAGTATTACTACTTGATGAAATATCTAATAATAAAAAAATAATTGATGAGTTAAAAACAACTTATAATATTGATTTTAGTGACAATCTAGTTCAAAAAATTACCAATATTATTAAAAAAACAGTAGAAGATATAAAAAAAGATTTAAACTTTTTCTATGAATCTGATCCAGCCGCTTCATCAATAGAAGAAATATATTGGTCATATCCAGGTTTTTTTGCATTACTTGTATACCGAATTAGTCATGAACTTGCAAATCAAAAAATTAAAATAATACCTAGATATTTAAGTGAATATGCTCATTCAAAAACTGGTATTGATATTAATCCTAATGCAATAATCGGATGCCCATGTTTTATTGATCATGGTACAGGAATTGTCATTGGTGAGACCGCAGATATTGGTAATAATGTAAAAATCTATCAAGGGGTTACTTTAGGCGCAAAATCTTTAAGTAGAGGGAATCTTTTGAAAGGAGTTAAAAGACATCCAACGATAGGTAATAATGTCACCATTTATGCGAATGCAACTATTTTAGGAGGAGACACCATTATTGGCGATAATTCAACCATTGGCGCAAATGTTTTTCTAACAAGTAGTGTTTCAAATAATTCATTAATAGTACATAATGAAAATAATATTGACCTTACTAAAAAATAAAAAACCTCTATTTATGTTTATTAGAGGTCTTTTTTCTCGTGTCAAGTTGTACTCCAATCATTCCACCAAGTGAAATAGTTATTAAATAAATACCATATTTTAACCAATCGGTACCTTCTAAAGTACTTTTTGATAATAATTTAATTACAATAATAATAGTTAATAAAATTAACCCTGTAATAAAATTTGATATTATGCCATATTTTTTCTCAACTATACCACTAATTAAACCAATAAGGAAAAAAGATATTGCGCCAATAATGATGCTAAAACGATAAATATCATTTGCTTTTGCTTCAATTTTACCATTATAAACTAATATAGTATAAATAAAAGTAAAAATGGCAAAAATAAATAATGAAATTAATATAGAAATAGCTTTTGATTTCAATAGTTTCATAATATATCACCACTACACTATATGCAACAAAAGCTTAGAAAAGAAGGGAAAATGGAAAATTGGTTGATTCTTATTGTAAGAACAATTATTGGCTTTACTTTATTATTGATTGCTACTAAACTAATGGGTAAACGTGAGATTGGACAATTAAGTGTTTTTGACTTTTTGATTGTATTATCAGTTGCTGATATTATGATAATAGGTATTGAAAATTTTGATGAAAGTATGTTGTTATTTATCATACCTATGGTAATCATTGTTGTTTTACAAAAAATTATTGCTCTCATTGGGTTGAAATCACCATGGGTTAGAGATAAAATGGATGGTAAAGAAAGTTTAATAATTAAAAAGGGAAAAATTCAAATTGATGCGATGAAAAAAGAAAAATACAACATGAATGATTTGTATACTCAATTAAGAGAAAAAGATGTTAAAAGCATTGATGAAGTAGAATACGCCATATTAGAAAATAATGGTAGACTTAGTGTTTTTACTTACAAAGATAAAGACAATGAAACTTTTCCTTTACCATTAATAATTAGTGGAAAGATTGAAAAAGATAACTTAAAATTGATTGAAAAATCAGAAGATTGGCTTTTAGAAATGTTGAAAAAACAAAATATTGACAATTTTGAAAACATTTATGGGGCATCTTACCAAGATGGTAAAATAAAAGTTGTTTTATCTGATAAAAAAGAAGTAAAATAATGTATAATTTACCTGAGGTAATTATATGCAAAAGAAAGTAGAAATATCAAAAGTAGATGAAAATTTTAAAATAAATAATCAAGATAATAAAAACTTAAAATGGATTAACCCTAAAAATAGTAACTTAGTGAAAGTTTATGGGTTAAATTGGTTTTATAAAGATTTTAGATATCATCGTTTCCCAAAAGAAACTGATGAAACTATTAAGAATTTAAGTGGTAGCCTGGATGTTTTAACAGCTAATACATCGGGTGGTTCAATAGCCTTTTATTCTAATACTAAAACTTTGAAAATCAAAGTCAAATTATCTTACATGTTTCATATGGGACATATGCCCTACACTGGTCAAGCAGGTTTTGATTTATATTTAGGCAAATCGTTTAACGAATTGAAATTTTATCGCAGTTCAAATTTTGACTTTAATAACTATGAATATGAGTTTACATTTTTTGAAAATGCAGAAATAAATGACATTAATTTACATATGTTAAATTTTCCTCTATATGCAAGTGTTGATGAAGTATTAATTGGAATAGATGAAGATGCCACAATTTATTCAGAGGAGAATTTATTCCCTAATAGTGGAAAAATTGTATTTTATGGTACTTCAATAACGCAAGGAGGATGTGCAAGTCGACCTGGTTCAAGCTATACTCAAGTAGTAGCTAGACATTTAGGATATGAATGTTTAAACTTTGGCTTCTCAGGTAATGGTAAAGGGCAAATAGAAGTTGCGGAAATACTTTCTAAAATTGAAAATGTTAAAATGTTTGTTCTAAACTACGAGGCTAATGTTTATTTTGATCAATTAAAACAAACTGTTTGGAATTTTATTGCCAAATTAAGAGAAACTTATCCTACTGTTCCTATTATATTAATGAGCAAGATACGCTTTTTTGATGAGAATCATTTTGCAAGTGTTAAAAAAACTGAACATATGATAAGAACATATCAAAGAAATGTAGTTAAAAAATTAAGCCAAACTGATAATAACATTTATTACTATGACGGTAGTAAATTATTAGGAAGTGATTTCGAAGAAAAAACTGTTGATGGAGTTCATCCTAATGATTACGGCTTTTATAGTATAGCTAAAGTAGTTGAAAAGTTTATTGCTAAAAAATTATAAAAAGAAAGCAGGTTAAGCCTGCTTTTTACTTATTTGCTAATTTTAGATGTTTTTTAACAAATGCAAATAAACTTTCAATCCAAATTAATTTAAATAATATACATAGGGTAAAATAAACAAGTGATGAAATGCATAATACAATTAAAAAATTAACATTAAAATGATTTAAAATAAAGCAAATACCAAAAGTTAATACTGATATACACCCAAGATTAATGATGTTAGTAACTGAGGTACGATACTTTGTTATTTTAAATAAATGGATAATGTGAATAATGAATCCTAGTACCATGGCAATTACCGTTGCGATTATGACAGAATCTAGAGGTTTATCACTAGTAAATGCTAATATCACAATTAGCAATAATCTTGAAAAATTAATAATTGTTGATGTCCAAAAAACATAAGTCTGTTTTCCAATGGTTTGAAGAATTGATATAATAGGAATATGGGTATAGTAACAAATAAAGACAAAAGTGAAGTATTTTACCCATTTAGTACCTTGAGTGGTTTTATAAATAAAGTTCATATAATCTTTTGCATAGAAAAATAAATTGCACGCTAATAATATGCTAGGTACGATTGAAAATAAAATGACTTTTTTTATATAATAATTAATAGCTTTACTTTGCTTTTTTACCACCGCTTGGGTAAGACCAGGAACAATTGAACTTGCAATTGCAACGGGTAAGAACGAGATAAAGGTAAGTAAAGGAATAGAATAGGCATCAATAATTGTATATTCGGTATGAATAGTTAATACATCATAGCCTAAATAAGAAAGAATACACGTATAGATGATTGGTTCTAAAAAGTAGGTAAAATTCCCTAATATTCTTGATAAGGTATTGGGAATTGATATATTTAAAATAGCTTTTAATTCACCAGATGTATTGGGAAAGTCAATTGGTGGATTTTTTTTGAGTTTTATTAGGCAATAAATTATTGCCACAAGTTCTCCTAAACTTAATGCAAGTAGAGTTGACGTAGTTGCAACTACATTTCCGTATGGTAGGGTAATAAAAAGTAGGGCAATACTAAAAAAAATTCTTGCCACCTGTTCAGACAAATTACCCATTGCGACGGTCATTGTATTTTTTAAACCATTGAAATAACCTTTTAAACCATCACTAATTCCTACTAAAGGAATAAGTAGAAGAGCAGTTAATAAGGGAAAATATAAATCTTCATCTTTTAAAAAATAAATAACTAAAGGCTTTAACATTGAAAAATACATTATATCAACAATTAAAGAAATCAAAAACGATAATTTAAATGATTCGGATAATATCTTTTTTTGAGAATAACGTTTAGTTATTACACTTTCTGCGACAAGTTTACTAATAGTTATATATAGACTAAATCCTGAAATACTAACAAACAACATAATTGTTGGAAAAGATAGAATGTAAAGTCGCATTCCGCTAGTTCCAAGCATTCTAGTCATTGTTATTTTATTGATTAAACCCAGCAGTTTTATTACAAATCCTGATACTATTATAATTAACGTACTTAGGAAAAAACTATCTGAATTATGTCTTTTTTTCATCAACATCACCAAAATATCATATGTATAAATATAAATAAATATTAAAAGAATAAAAAATGTTACAAATTTCTTTATATTTACACTTTTTTTTGATATAATAATATTATTCTAAATTACAATTATAAATATGAGGTGAAAGTTATGAATTACAAAGATTATGTTGCTATCGTGGAGGACTTTCCAATAAAAGGCATATCATTTAAAGATATTACTCCATTAATGAATGATGGTGCAGCGTATCAAGAAGCTTGTAGCGATTTAGCAAAATATGTTAAAACTAGAAATGCTACAAAAATTGTCGGTCCTGAATCTAGAGGATTTCTTTTTGGTTGCCCAATTGCGACAGAATTAAAATTAGGATTTGTTCCTATTCGTAAACCTGGTAAACTTCCTCGTGAAGAAATAAAAGTAGAATATACACTTGAATATGGTAAGAATACACTATGCATGCATGCGGACGCTATTAAACCTGGTGATCGCGTAGTTATCGTTGATGATTTACTAGCTACTGGTGGTACAGTTAATGCGGCAATTAATTTAATAGAAAAACTTGGTGGAGAAGTTGTTGGTTGTGCATTTGTTATCGAACTTACAGGATTAAAGGGTAGAGAATTATTAAATAAATATGATGTCTTCTCATTAATTAATTATGAATTTTAAAAAAGAAGATAAATAAACAAAGAAGGAGGCGATTGTATGCCAGATAATAATAGTTGTAAGACTATTGATGATATAATCACATATTGTCAAAGCTATTTGCATAATGAAGATAATCTTAATCTTATAAAAAAGGCATATGATGTAGCCAAGAAAAAACACGAAGGACAATTTCGTAAATCAGGCGATCCGTACATTCAACATCCTGTTGAAGTAGCATATATTTTAGCTACACTACATGCAGGTCCAGATACAATTGCGGCGGGATTACTTCATGATGTATTAGAAGATACAGATATGAGTAAAGAAGAAATGGCAGCTACTTTTAATAAAGATGTTGCAGAAATTGTTGATGGGGTTACCAAAATTAGTAAATTAAAATACATGACGAAAGAAAAAGCTTTAGCTCATAATCATGAAAAATTATTGCTTGCTATGGCTAAAGACATTCGTGTTATTTTAGTAAAAATTGCTGATAGACTTCACAATATGCGAACAATTCAGTTCCATAGTGAAGAAAAACAAAAGAGAATTGCTAAAGAAACTTTAGATTTGTATGCTCCACTAGCACATCGACTAGGTATGTATCGCATCAAGGCTGAACTAGAAGATTTAAGCTTTAAAGCCTTAGAACCTGAAAAATATGCGGAAATCGCAAAGGAAATCAGTTCTAAGAAAACTGAACGTGATGAAGATGTTGAAAAAATGATTTCAACCGTAAAAGGTTTATTAGAAAAAAATAATATTAATCACTATGATATAAAAGGCCGTGTTAAAAACATCTATAGCATCTACAAAAAAATAATAACTAAAAATAAAACAATAGATGATATTTATGATTTACTTGCTTTAAGAGTAATTGTTGATTCTGTTGAACAATGTTATCATGTATTAGGAATCATCCACAGCATTTGGACACCGCTTCCAATGCGTTTCAAAGATTACATTGCTGTGCCAAAACCTAATATGTATCAATCTCTTCACACAACTGTAGTAGGACCAGCTGGTAAAATATATGAAATCCAAATTAGAACATACGAAATGGATCAAATAGCAGAATTTGGTGTTGCTGCACACTGGGCATATAAAGAAAATGTGGAATATTCACATGAAAAAGAACAACTTGAAATAGTTAACAAATTAAAATGGTATAAAGATTTAACCACATATGTTGAAAATTCCGCAACTGAAGATCCTCTTGATAGCATAATTGAAGATATTTTTAGTGCCAATGTCTATATCTTTACACCAAAAGGCGATGTATATGATTTTCCTGCTGGCTCTATGCCACTTGATTTTGCATATCGCATTCATTCAGATATTGGTAACAAAACGGTTGGTGCAATCGTAAATGGTAAGATTGTACCACTTAGTTATAAATTAAAAACTGGTGATGTTGTTGAAATAAAAACTAACAAAGCATGTACAGGTCCAACAACTGAATGGCTTAAACTTGCTAAAACATCGCATGCTAAAACTAAAATTAAAGCATTTATAAATAAGAAACAACGTGATGCCTTTGTCGCAAAAGGCTTAGAAGAACTTACGGTAATTGGGAAAAACTATAATTATGCTCCAACTACTTTGGATGACAAGCAAGTTATGGACCTATTCGGTAAAAATGGTATAAGAACAGTAGAAGATTTGTACTGGACAATAGGTAAAGGTGAAATATCAGCTTTAGCCGCAATCAATCGTATTTTAGGACTTACCGATGTTAAACTAGACGATGAACTTGCTTTGAAACAATACAGTGAAGATAGTTCCAAAAATCGTAAGCGTGTGGCAACCAATGGATTCGGCATTATTGTTGAGGGACTTGAAAGAGCCAAATTGCATCTTGGTAATTGTTGCCAACCAGTTTATGGTGACGAAATAAGTGGCTATATTTCTAAAGGTAACGGTATAATTATTCATCGTGTAACTTGCCCAAATGTTGAAAAAGCTAGTCCTGAAAGATTTATAAATGTATATTGGGACAAAGATTTCTCAGGTAGAATATTTGATACTACCTTAAAAATTATTGCATTAGACCGCAGAAATTTAGTTGCTGATATGATAAATATCTTAAATGGTTGCAATGTTACAATTGCTTCCGTAACATCAACTAAAAATCGTACAGGAGATTGTATGGCCAAGTTTAAATTACAAGTTTCTGGCTTAAATGATTTAAACAATGCCATTCTAAATTTAAAAAAGATTCCCGAAATTTATCAAATTGAAAGGGTAAACAAATAATGAAAGTTATTATTCAAAGGGTGTTAAATGCCAAATGTGTAGTAAATGAAGAAAATGTGTCAGAAATTACTAGTGGTATGATGCTTTTAGTAGGCTTTACCAATGGTGATTCCGTAGAACAAATTGATAAAATGGTAAAGAAAATTATTAATTTACGCATTTTTGAAGATGAAAATAAAAAAATGAATCTTTCAATTCAAAAAGTAAATGGCGAAATATTATCAATATCACAATTTACTCTTTATGCGAACCCTTATGAAGGTAATCGACCATCATTTATAGATGCGCTAAATCCCCATGATGCATCAAATTTATATGATTTATTTAATCAGAAATTATCTGATGCTTTAGGAAAAAAAGTAAAAACAGGAATATTTGGCGAAGATATGAAATTACATATTGTTTGCGATGGCCCTGTAACTATCTCTTTAGAATATTAGGTGAACAAAATGTATAGGAATGTCATTTTAGATTTTATAAGTAATAATCATAAAACATTAATTTCAAATGAATATCTACAAATGACATTCGTTTTTTTACAATTTGATGTTGATGATTTAGGTAAATTCGGAATAGATATTGGTAATATAATGATATATCATGTTAAAGAACCGTATGTTTTCGAAAAACAATATGACATAGGCAATTTAGCTGGTACTATTATAGAAATTTTATTGACTAGTAAAGAACCTCTTACTTTTCTATATGATGAGGTAACGTTTGAAATAAACGATCCTTTTTATTTAAAAGACTTAAGAAAACAAACATTTAAATCACTTACCGTTTATCCAATTATTGAAAATGAACAAATAGTTGGGTTTGTTTTAATCTATTCTAATAAAGTAAAGCCTGTATATGAGCTTACAAATAATAAATTGTTAAATTTAAAACGTAAACTAGAAAAAGATTTTGTAAATGTAGTTGAAAATAGTATTAAAGATATGATTTGGCAAGAAGAAAATCAATATGTAATTGTGCAATCTGCCGAAAAAGAATACTATTGTAATGATAGTGTAAAAAAGGCTTTACACTTATTGAATAACAACGTTGATAAAACTTCATCAACTTATAAAAGAGTAAAATCATTTACAATGCAAATGCACAAAATAGAAAAAGATAATTTAACGGTCTTTTATCTACTGCCTGCCTTAAATAAAGTAGATTTAGATTCGGGATATTATCCTATAAGTAATATAAACAAACATGGTTTTAACGTTAATTTTGCGTTGATTTATGCGCGCGATGTTAATTCAAGTATTGAATTTAATAAATTACAAGATTTGTTAACAGACTATATTGATAAGTACTTACCAGAGACAATTTTCAATTTCTATTTGTCAGATGCCAATGCTATTGTAATAGTTATTAATAAACAATTAAATAAAAAATTACAAATTGAACTTGATTACGCTTTAAAGAAAATTTACCATATTGTTTTAAATACGCCAACTGATATAAGTTTATTAACTAACTTAGAAGAAATAGTTCATTACTTAGATAAAGTAATGCCTCAATCATTTAAATTTGAAGAATATTCAAACTACTTGAATTCACAAAATAAACAAATATTAACTTGTGACTTGAATTATTTTAATACTAACAAAGTATTAGTAAAAGTAGATGAACAAAAAGTTATTGGTGATGTGGTTATCTCACCGATTGACAATTACTACATTCAATCTGCTTATGATATGTTTGAAAATCGAATGATTGAGGAAATGGACAAGATTCCACTTAATAAATATAGTGCGCCAGTATTTACAATACTACTTACATCAACTTTAAAGCGAAAAGTAATTGAATCGTTAAAGAAAATTATTACCAAATATAAAAACACTAAATTAATTATTCATTTACCACTTATTAGTGATTTAGATACTAAAACATGTTTTGAACAAATAGTTAAGTTAAAAAATATGGGATTTGTATTAATAGCTGATTCAACTATATTTATGAATATCAAAAAAAATATTTGTTTAAAAGAAATGGATGCCATCATACTTCGCAAATTTGAATGTGATGAGTCTATCTATGCGAATAATTATTTTAATCAAGATTTATTTAAAAAATATTATCAAGAAGGTATGGTTGTTATATATGAAGGTATACCTCAAGAAGTTGATGTTGAAATGATTAATGAGCTTTCTTGTATAATAATAGATAAGGAGAACAATTAATGAAAAAAATAAAAGATTTTTTGTTGTCGTTGATTTTACCAAGTAAAATGTATAAACACCACAATATGCGTTTTATTTATTCACTTGGCATCTTTATTTTATCAACACTTATTATTTTATTTTCAGTTAATTTATCAATGCGAAAATTTACAGAAAAAACGATTCCTACCACAAAATTCAATCCAAGCGATTATAACGGAGGTACTTTAACTTTCCCTGAATATCAAATTGTTGAATTACCTACAGGTGAAGTTATCTTTGATTGCACAGCAGTATCAACTGAAGGTAAGGTAGATGAATATCGTGGCACTTTCCATGAAGTAATTGAAAAAAAAGATGGAAGTAGAAAAATTGATTTAACAATTGTTTATGTTGAAGATTTAGACGCAATGGTTCAAACCGATGAAGAACGTAGCGCTGAAGCTGAAAAACTAAAAACTACTTTTGATTTAAATGGTTATATGAATCAACAATATAGTCAAGACATTGATTATTTCTTGTATATTTTTACTAAAAAAAGTTGCTACTATTGTTACAATTTAGGTAAAACAACTAATAAGAGTGGTGTTGTTGTAGAAAATAGTAAAGTGTTACAAGTAACTTCATTTGAATATGATATGACTAAAGGAGATGCTAACTATTATTTGCCCGCATCAGAAAGTGAATTAGTTAAAAATAGTTATGGTGATTATGACACTACTAAATGGACTAGATTAGTAAATTCTGATGAAACAATTGTTATTAATGATGAAACTTTTAAAGCAACTAAACGTTTTAGTAGTAACATTAGACAAGTCTTCTTTAAGAGTGAATATTCATATGGCAGACTAGATTATCAAAGCATAAATGAAAAAAGTGATGGAATTAATTTTGGTACTAATACAAACACTTTAAAAGTAGTAAATGCAATGTATGAAATGTTTGTTGATTATGATACAACATTTAACAAGGCAATTAGTTCATTTTTTGTACTTGTTGCTAATCTAATTGTACCTTTCTTATGGGTCTTAATTACATGGCTTATGTCTAGACATTTCGTTATGTCTAAGTTTAAAGAATACTATGCAATATGCTCAATCACATATCTTACAACATCAATAGTTGGGTTTATTCTTGGATTCTTTATTTCATACACAACTTTAATACTAATAATGTTAATAGTTGAATTAGTTTATTACATAGTTGTAACATTTAGAATTAATTCTAATTCTAAACTTATTGAAGAAGTCGAAGAAATTAGTGGAAATAAACCACAACAACCAGGCATCAAACGTAAAAAAATGAATTTTACTAAAATTGAGTCTGACGATACTTATCGGATTGAATAATTGATGCATAATATACTTTTTCCTTGCATATATTGTTATTGACCTAAGAGGAGGAGTATTTTGTGAAAAAGAATCAATTTGCCTTAATATTTTTAACAGTTTTAACGATGTTAGCGGTTTGGTATTTCAAAACAGCAAGCAATAAACAAGGAGAAACCCCAACGCTACCCGTAACTAACGTTTCCACTCGTACTGAAGAACTTGCCAAGTTAAGAGAAGCAGTTCGTAGTGAAAGAAACGCAATGTTAGTAAGTCTAAACAATATAATTGCTGACGAAAGTGCAACACTAGTAAGTAAAACTTCTGCGATTGAACAAAGAGACATTATTTCATCTTTGAATGAACAAGAGGTATTGCTAGAAACAAAAGTAATGAATTTAGGATATCAAGATGCTTTTGTTCATTACACTGAACAAGGAGTTGAAGTAATTGTTGTTACTCCTGATGCTTCTGCGACAGCTGCTTTAGATGTTATTGACATAATTTACGAAACATTTGATAAAGCAACCAATGTTGTTGTTAATTTTAAAACTGTAGAAGAATTAAAAGCAGCTTAAAAAAATAGCCATAAGTATAACGCTTATGGCTTTTGTTATGGAGTTAATAATGAATAAATACAAAATAGAACCTTATTTTAATATGAAAATAAGTAAAAATTATCATAATTTCACTTTAGAAAAATTACTAAAAGAATTTCATCTAGCAAATGCCAAAATTAAATATCTAATTGATAATGAAAATTGTTATGTAAATGGTGAAGTAGCTAGCTCTAATACCTTACTTAGAACCAATGATTACTTAACTATTGATATTAGTAATTTTGAACATCTTGACTTTCAACCAGAAGCTGTTGAAATTAATATATTATATGAAGATGAGTACTTATTAGTAATTAACAAACCTAGTGGATACATTATATATCCTGATAATCGTAATGCTACAGGCACAATTGCTAATTTCATCGCAGGTTATTATGATAAGAATAATCTTGATTTGACCATAAGACACTGCCATCGCTTAGATAGTGCCACATCTGGTTGTTTAGTATTTGCCAAAGATTTAATTACCCATAGTGCTATGAGTTATCTTTTTGAGAGTAAACAAGTTGAAAAAACTTATTGGACTTTAGTTGAAGGAATTTTACCAAAAGAAGGTAAAATAAATTTTCCAATCGGTAAAGATCGTCATGTAAATGGGAAAATGATTGTCAGTAACACCGGTAAGCCCGCATTAACTACTTATAAACCTCTAACCGTTTTTCAAAATAGAACTTTATTGGAAGTAAAAATTGCAACAGGTCGAACTCACCAAATCAGAGTACACCTTGCAACAATCGGTCATCCTATAATAAATGATACTTTATATGGTTCAAAAATAAGTGGTAGAGTAATGTTACATTGTAAAAGCATTAGCTTTTTACATCCAATTACTAAAAGTAAAGTTTACATAGAAGCTCCGTTACCTCCTGATTTTAAGATGAACTGTAAGTAATAATGTAATTCCTTGCAAAAAAAGATGAAATTTAGTATAATAACAATCGGTGATAAAAATGAAAAGGATTAAAATGTTATTTTTAGTGCTAATTATTGCACTAGGATTATTTATTTCAGGATGTGCTGAAACAACAGGTGGTGGAGATAATGGAAATGATCAAAATAAATCAATTCGATTAGAAACACCTACTAATGTCTCTGTAAAAGAGGAAGATGAAAAATTTATTTTATATTTTGATGCGGTTGAAGATGCTGAAAAATATCAAGTAAGTTTATATCAAACTACTGATACTAATCTAGTAGTTCAAAAGTATATTGAAAATGCAACAGATAAAGTTGTAAGATACGACTTATCTACTATGAATGGTGGTAATAAATTTGCCAATGGTATTTATTATGTAAATGTAAAAGCCATTGCAAGTGCTGATGCTGATCAATTAGATTCAACAGCTACTAAGAAAATACAATTTTCGGTAGTTATTTTACCAAATGAATTCGTTGTATCATTTGAAAGTAATGGTGGATCTGTTGTATTATCACAAACAGTTAAAAAAGGTGAAATGGTAGTTAAACCTACTGATCCTACTAAAGGCGGATATAAATTCTTAGGTTGGTATTTCTTAGATAAACCTTATGATTTTAATACACCTGTAACTGCCAACTTTACATTAGTTGCAAAATGGGAAAGTGATGGAAGTAGCCCAATTACTGATTTAAAAGCTTATTATAAATCAATTCTTAATAGTGACGGAACTATTCCAACTGGTTCAGCTTTAAAATCTAAATTACGTACTCTAACTACTAGTACTCATAAAAAGGTAACTAGTTATGCTGAATGTAAAACTTATTTACAAAATGCTGATCAAGATCCAAACAATAAGAATAATATGATTTTATTCTATACTGGTGAATCAATTAAGAAAACTGCCAATATGAACATTTGGAATCGTGAACATGTATGGGCTCAAAGCCTTACAAGATCTGGTAGCGGTCAATGGTTTGGAACATCTGGTGCAGGTGCTGATTTACATCATATTCGCCCATGCGATCCCGATGTAAATGGTAGTAGAGGTAACAAAAAATTTGGTGTTGGTGGAAGTTACTATACACCTACTGATGAATACAAGGGTGATGTTGCAAGAATTATCTTCTATTTAATGACAAGATACCCTCAATCAGATAATTTATCTTTTACTAATATCGCTCAATCAAAAGAACTTTTATTAAGTTGGAATAGACTTGATCCAGTAAGTAAATTAGAAATGAATCGAAATAATTATATTGAAACTATTCAAGGAAATCGTAATCCGTTTATTGATTATCCCGAATTTGCTGATATGATTTGGAGTTAATTGAGTGCTCATTTATGAGCACTCTTATTTTTTTTAAATAAAATGTCTTTTCACTTTTAAAAAAATAATATCTTTGATATAATATAAGCGAGTAGAAAGAAGGAAATTATGTTAGATAACAGAACGCAAATTATCAGTTATAAACATAATGGTGTTCTTCATCGTGTTTGGCAATATGCATATGTCATAAGACAAACAAGTGATATGATTGTATTAGTAAATGACCACACTAGTGTTATTGATGGTGATGGTCGAAGATGGAAAACCAAAGAACCTGCAGTTTGCTATTTTTTTAAAAATTACTGGTTCAATATAATTTGCATGTTGCGAAATAATGCAATATATTATTATTGTAATCTTAGTTCACCTTATGTTCGCGATGCCGAAGGTGTAAAATACGTTGATTACGACTTGGATGTTAAGGTTTTCCCTAGTGGTGATAAGGTTATACTAGATCGTGATGAATTTGATTTTAACAAATTAGATTATAACTATGGTGATAAACTTATTGCTATTATCGAAAATGAATTACAAATTCTTTTAAGAAAAATTGATAATCATGAAATTGCATTTGACTCAAATACTGTAATGAAAGATTTTGAAATTTATAAGAATTTACGTCGTCAATTAGATCGTAAACGAAAGAAATCAAATCGGCCAAACGCTTAAAAATCTCTTGATAGAGATTTTTTATTTTTTTAATAAATATTTACATATTATTAACATATTACTCATAAATTGAAACATAGGAGGATAATTTTATGAGTGATAATATATTAAGAGACGTTGCGTCTCGTACCAAGGGAGAAGTCTATATAGGCGTTGTCGGCTCGGTTAGAAGTGGTAAATCAACTTTTATAAGAAAATTTATGGAAAAAAAAGTATTACCAATTTTAAATGACCAGTACACTTATGAAAAAATTCAAGACGAATTACCACAAAGTGGAGAAGGAAAAGTAATAACTACTGTAGAGCCAAAGTTTGTACCTAGTAATAATGTTAAAATAACGATTGATAATGACATTTCTTTTCAAGTAAGACTAGTTGATTGTGTAGGCTATATAATTCCATCTGCCAAAGGGTATTTAAACGAAGATGGCAGTAATCGACTTGTTCAAACACCATGGTTTAGTGATGCAATCCCATTTGAGGATGCCGCAAAGCTAGGAACTGAAAAAGTAATTGAATCACATTCTAACATTGGAATAGTTATGAGTAGTGATGGAAGTTTTGGCGATTTTACGAGAGAAGAATACGAAAAGGTTGAAGAGCAAGTTATTGAAGAATTACAAAAATTAAATAAGCCATTTATTTTAATTATTAATACAACAAAACCGAATGCTGTTGAAACTACTGATTTAGTAGCTACTTTATCAGAAAAATATGGTGTTGGCGTAATTGCTTTAGATGTTTTACATATGGAAGAACCAGACATTGATAAATTAATGAAATTAGCAATCGACGAATTTGATATTGGCGAATTAAATCTAGATGTTCCAAGCTGGGTTGATGTATTAGACGATTCAATCAGCTACAAACAACAATTTAACATTTTAGTAAATCAAACTACGGGAACCTTTAGAAAGATGAAAGATGCTTTTAGAATTCAAGATACTTTAAAAGAAAGTAATCTATTCACTGAAGTTGCTATTTCTAATATAGATTCTGGTACTGGAATTGTTGAAATGAATATAAATTGTAGTGATGAGATATACAATAGTGTAATTACGGAAATTTTAGGTGAGGAAATAACTGATAAAGGGGTATTTGTAAAAACTATACAAAAATTGAAAAAGTCAGAATCAGTTTATGAACTAGTTGCCCCTGCAATCGATAAAGTAAACCAATTAGGCTATGGTCTAGCTTTACCAAAAGTTGAACAAATGGAACTATCTAATCCGGAACTATTAAAAGAAGGCAGCAGATATGGTATAAAAATTAAAGCATCAGCACCAATGCTACAATTAGTAAAAATTAACGTTGATTCATCATTTGAGCCAATTATTGGTTCAAAGGAACAAGCAGAAGAACTTTTAACCCATATGCAAGAAGATTTTGAAAATAATCCTGAAAAACTTTGGAGTAGTGAAATCTTTGGTAGAAAATTATGTGATGTAATCAGCGATGGTATTAGATCTAAAATGAATGCTGTTCCAGATCAAGTTTTAGAAAAATTCAAATCAACAATGGAAAAAATAGTAAATTATGGAAAAGGCGGCTTAATTGCTATAGTATTATAAAAAGCCTAAAAAATAGGCTTTTTACTTGCAAAAACTAATTAAATTATATATAATTATATTGGTGATTAAAAATGACAAAAAGTGAACTTATTAAGAAAATTCATCGTAATAATGATTTAAATTATGTTGAAATTGAAAAAATTGTAAATGAAGTACTAAGTGAAATAATTTGTGGCCTATCTGAAGATGGTAAAGTAGTTCTTACCGGTTTTGGGACATTCGAAAAATATTATCAAGAAGGCTATAACGGAATTAATCCATCTACAGGCGAAAAACTTGTAGTAGATGGCAGTTATAAAGTTCGCTTTTCATCTAGCAAGAAGCTTAAAGATACTATTAATGAACAATAAAGAGTCTAAAAAAAAGTTTGTGCAATGCACAAACTTTTTAACATTTTATATAAATAATGTTGCAATAAGACTAATTAAGTTATTGGCTAAGTGAATTATCATACATGGTATAATGTTACCTTTTGTTTTATAATAAGTATATGATAATGCGAAAGCTTGACCTAAATAAGAAATTATGCTTATGGCTTCTAAATATAAATCAACTACGGTTGCATCGCCAGTATTGATGGCAATAATATCAGAAACACATGCAGGGACTACATGGATTCCCGCAAATATTACTGAAGAAATAACGACAGTTAGTAAAGTTTTAGTTTTAAAAATTCCAAATAAGCCTTTTCTAAATACTAATTCTTCAATAAATGGTGCTAATAGAACCGTAACTGAACCCATTAGTAATAAATTTCCGGGACCACTTGTTAATATCATAGTAATAATTTTTTGATTTTCTGATTCAACTGTGCTTGATATACCATTACTAAAAATAGTAACTAAAGTATTTGATACAATAATCAATACCCACATAATTACAAATCCAAGACCAGCCCATTTTAAGTAAAAAGATGGATGCTTAGAAAAATTTCTAATATCTACTGCAAGTACTTTAACTGAAACAATTATAATTAATATTAGTGTTACGACATAAGTTATAAAGTTACTATAACATAAGGCATTAATATAAATTGGTGAATCACTTGTTAATTGATTCATATCAGTAATGCCATTTGCGCGTAAGTAGAAAGAAATGAAAATACTTGAAATGACTTGACCTAGTATATAGAAACCTAGTGCATACGCTAAAATAATATATAGTGATTTTAAACGATTATTTGGTTCCTCTAGGTAATTAGGTATTTCAGGGTTTTTATCCACTGGTTCATTGTTGTTTTCTTGATCTACACGTTTAATTTTATCTTTTAGCCAAAAATGATACACCAATGCCCCCGCAATAATTAGTAAAATAATTATTCCTAATGCGATTGAATATGTGGTAATTAAACGTATTTTGTCTGTATAGTTTTCAATTTGATTATTAGTCATATGATTACCTCCGTTATTATTATACTATATTTTTAAAATAAAATGAAGTAATTAGTAATATTAATCTAAATAATGAATAGAATGAATTGCGAGGTGACATATGAAAAAGAAAGTTATTATCGGTTTAATTGTATTAGCACTTGTTATAGTCGCTATTGCAATCCCTAAATCAACATACCAACGTTGGTTTGGCAAAAAGGATAAAAATAATAATATTGAACAACCTACAAATTATCAAAGAATCTTCGTTGTTAATGAAAAGAATAAATTAGTTGGTGTTAATGTTCCTGTTAATCAAATCGAAGAAGATCAAATAACTCAAAAGTGGAATCTATTAACATCTAATATGAATTTAATTCCAACGGGATACTCATCACCAATTACACCATCGACATTGCTTGAAAGCTATACGATTGAAAATGCAATTTTAACGATGAATGTATCAGAGGATATCATTAGATCAGCAGGTAAACTTGCCATTGATTCTTTAGCTTGGACTTTCTGTAATGAAGAAATAAAAGAAGTGCTTCTTAAAGTTGAAGATAAGGTTGTTACAGATATTAATGAATATAGTTTTACCAAAATAAGAAAGGAAAATGGTACAAACTATACCTATGAAACGGCTTATTTATTGGAATCAGATTATACAACGATAATTTACTATCAAGATGACACAATATTACCAGTTACATATTTCTATGATAGTAAAATGAAAGAATGCGATTATTTAATTTCAAAGGTTTTAACTGCTTCCGCATTAGATACGCTTACGTATAAATATGAATTAGTTGATAATCAAATGAAAATTGACTTTTCAGATTTAACAGCCCTTAGTGATCAATTACGTGAATCACTCGAAGCTACTCTTTGTTTTAATTTTGATATTGACTCCATTACAATAAATGGAAAAGATAGTGTACTATACGAAAAGACATTTGTAAAGGTAAATTCCTAGCAAATGCCTTTTTGCTTGGCAAAAAATAATTATGTAGTATAATAGTAACGAGGTAATGATATGAACAAAGTTTTAATAGCTACAAGTAATCAAGGAAAAATAAAAGAATTAAAAAGAATACTCAATGAATATACAACAAATAACCATATTGATTTAACAATTCTTACCCTTAATGATTTTCCTAAAATTAGTGAACCAATTGAAAATGGTACAACATTTGAAGAAAATGCCATTATCAAAGCAAAGTATTATTTTAATGCCTTTAAATTACCAGTAATTTGTGATGATTCAGGACTTGAAGTAGATGCTTTAGACAAAAAACCTGGCATTTATAGTGCTAGATATGCATCAATTGATGGTAAAGATGCTAGTTCATTAGAAAATCGTAAGAAACTTTTAAGGGAATTAAAAGGTATTACAAAAAGAGAGGCAAGGTTTTGTTGTGCTATGGCTTATTTTGATGGTAATAATTTACTTACTGCCTTGGGTTATACTGAAGGTAGAATATTAGAAGAAGAAATTGGCACAAATGGTTTTGGTTATGATCCAATATTTTATTCAACTGAAGCCCAAAAACCCATGGGTTTAATTGATGATTATTCAAAAGATTTAATCAGCCATCGTGGCAAAGCATTTAGAAAACTAATAGCATTATTAATGCCAATTGAAAAAAATGCCAAAGAAGATAATAAATAGAAAAAATTTACCAATTCATTTTACAAACTGACATAAAAGGTGTATAATATAAATGAAAAATCTAAGGGATGAAAGGGGTGACTAGAAGATGCCAAAGACTATCGTAAGAGAAAACGATACATTAGATGAAGCTTTAAAGAGATTTAAACGAGATGTTTCAAGATCTGGAACCCTTGTTGAAGCCCGTAAACGTCAACATTATATGAAACCTAGCGATGTTCGTAAAGAAAAAAGAAGAGCTGCTAGAAAGAATGGTAATCGTTCTCACTAATGTTAAAATGACTATGGAACTTATGTTTCATAGTTTTTTTATACATAAATAAAGTAAGATTTTCATATAATTAAATGGTGATTTATGTGAAATTAACTTCGCAGATATTGAAGTATGAGAAAATTTCAATTTTCAAAAATGATTTAGGAATAGCATATAAACTAAATATCTATAAATATGATAGCGTTAATAAACTAACTAGTGAATTAATTGAAATTGACAATTTAACAATCACAGGAAATTGTCTTACTTTAGTGAGGATAGAAAATGAAGAAATTGAAATTAAGGGAAAAATTATCAAAATCGAATTTAACTATTAAAAAAAGATACCATTATGAAGTAATATCAAATAAAGAAATACTTAATAAAATAAAACCTATTGTTGCTTATAATATAAAGAATATTGATAATGATAACATAAGTTTTAATTGTAACAAAAAGACTTTAATTGAAATATTAAAGTTAGAAAAAGACGTTAAAGTTACTAATCTATATAGGAATTTTTTGTATAATAAAATTTTTAAAAAAGCCTTTTTTTGGGTAGGTTTATTTATTATTCTAATTATTTTCTTGTTAAATCAAATATTTATTAGAACTATTATTTTCGATAAGAATAGTTATGTTGATATGGATGTTTATGACTTTGTAATGGAAAGGACAAATAAAGTTGGCCCATATTACCGATTAAAATATTCGATAAATGATTTATCGCAAGATTTAAGAACAAAATTCATGTATTATGCTTACGTGGGATTACAAAAGAAAGGTGCGAAATTGTACATTGAAATTATTCAACAAGACTTAAAAGAAAAAGAAGATGATAATGCTTTAAAGTATGGCCAAGTAATTTCAAAGTATAATGGTAGAATAGATTATATCGAATGTACTTCGGGTAATGTATTAGTTAAACCTAATGAAATTATAAAAAAAGGTGATCTTTTAATAACCAGTAACATTAATTTGGATAATCTCTACAGTAAAGAAAAACTAGTTCCGATAAAAGGAATAGTAATTGGCACTATTACTGAATATCGGACTATTAAAATCCCTAAAAATGAAATAATCGAAATCTATTCAGGTGAATTTGAGTCAAAAACATATTTTGAATTATTTAAAAATAAAGTTTTAAATCCCATATCACCTTATGAAAAAAGCTTTACCAAAGAATATTTGGCATTTCAATTTACACCTTTTTTGAAAGTATACAAGCGATATTTTTACGAAAAAAACGAAAAAGTGGTTAGTCACACTAAAGATGAAGCTCAAAATATTGCTTTGAAAAAAATATATTATGATTTTATTAAAAATAAAACTAATGAAAGGGAAATGATATGTTCAATGGTTCTATTAAAATATGTTGAAGAACCTAGTGATTTTTTACTTACTTATGCCATCACTTGTAAAATAAATATGGGAGAATTTGTCAGTTTCTGATACTATTGTGAGAATAATTTCTCATAATAGTATTTTTTTCATGATTTTGTTATGAAAATATGTAAAATTGTTTTCAAATTTTGTTGACATTTTCCTAAAAAATCGGTATAATATATAAGTAAAATGGGTAAAAATGCAATTATGATTTGCCCTAAAAAGAAAGGTATCATGTTTATGGAAATGACAATGGAAAAATTTGTAGCATATCTTAAACAACTTGGTTTTGTATATCAAGGTAGTGAGATATATGGTGGTCTAGCCAACGCATGGGATTTTGGACCATTGGGAGTAGAATTAAAAAACAATTTGAAGAAATTATGGTGGAAAGCATTCGTACAAACATCACCTAACAATGTGGGAATCGATTCAGCAATCTTAATGAACCCAGAAACTTGGGTAGCAACAGGACATGTAGGTGGATTTAGTGATCCGCTTATTGATTGTAAACATTGCCATACTCGTCACAGAGCAGATAAATTAATTGAAGATTTCACACACGGTAAAGAAACTGGTGATGGCTGGGATAATGATAAATTATACAAATATGTTGTAGATAATAAAATTCCTTGTCCTAACTGTGGAAGTTCAGATTTTACAGAAATTAGAAAATTTAATTTAATGTATCAAACTCATCAAGGCGTTGTTGAAGATGCTAAGACAGTAGTATATTTAAGACCTGAAACAGCTCAAGGTATCTTTGTTAATTTTAAAAACATTCAAAGAACAACTAGAAAAAAAGTACCATTTGGGGTTGGTCAAATTGGTAAAAGTTTTAGAAATGAAATAACTCCTGGAAACTTTATTTTTAGAATTCGTGAATTTGAACAAATGGAAATGGAATTTTTCTGTAAACCAGGTACAGATTTAGAATGGTTTAAATATTGGAAACAATTCTGTTTAGATTTCTTAAAAAATATTGGAATAAAAGAAGAATTAGTTAGATACCGTGATCATAAACCCGAAGAATTATGTTTCTATTCAAAAGCAACAACCGATATCGAATTTAAATATTTATTTGGTTGGGGCGAGTTATGGGGTATTGCCGATAGAACTGACTATGACTTAAAAGTTCACCAAGAACATTCAGGTGAAAATTTAATGTACTTAGATCCCGAAACTAATGAGAAATACTTACCATACGTAGTTGAACCAAGTCTTGGGGTTGAACGTTTATTGTTAGCCGTAGTTACTAGTGCATATGAAGAACAAACTTTACCTGATGGAGAAACTCGTGAAGTATTACATTTTGATCCACGTGTTGCGCCAATAAAGGTTGCGGTATTACCACTAGTTAACAAACTTAATGACAAAGCAAGCGAAGTTTATCGTGATTTATCACAACACTTTATGTGTGAATTTGATACAAGTGGTAAAATTGGTAAGAGATATCGTCGCCAAGATTCAATAGGTACACCATACTGTGTAACTGTTGATTTCGACACTTTAGAAGATAATACTGTTACTGTTCGTGATCGTGATACTATGGAACAAGTAAGAGTAAAAATTGAAGATTTAAACAAATATTTTAGTGAAAAATTTTAAATAAAGGAGGTTTGTAATGATTTCGTGGCAAGTTAAACAACAGATAATTGATCAGACGAACATTGTCGAAGTTGTCGGCGAAGTCGTACAACTTTCAAAAAAAGGTAGCAGTTACTTTGGATTATGTCCATTTCATAATGATCGTCACCCCTCAATGAGTGTCAATCAAGAAAAAAAGATGTTTAATTGCTTTAGTTGTAACACTAAAGGTAATGTAATATATTTCTGGTCACGCTTTAATCATATTTCTGAAGACCAAGCAACAATTCAACTTGCCAAAAGAATTGGCATAGAAATATCAGAAAGTGATAACAAAGAAGCAATCAAAAATGAACGTTTGTATAAAGTAATGTATGAAGCATCTAACTTTTATCAGTTTTACTTAAATAATTCTAAAGAAGGTCTAGTTGCATTAGATTACTTAAAAGCTAGAGGCATTGATGAAAAAATTCGTAACGAATTAAAAATTGGTCTTGCTAGTAGCGAACGTGATTATCTTAATAAAGCATTAAATCAAAAAAACTGTTCTGAACTAGATCAAATTGAAGTCGGATTAGTAAAACTTGATGATAAAAACAATACCTATGATACTTTTAGAGAACGTATAATGTTTCCTATCACTAATTCTTCAGGACAAATTGTTGGATTCAGTGGTAGAATCTACACTAAAAGTGACCAAGCAAAATATATAAATTCTGTTGATAATGCTATTTTCCATAAAGGGCAAATACTATATCACTTTCATGAAGCATTAGATGCTATTAAAAAGAATGATAAAATCTTTTTGTTAGAAGGCTTTATGGATGTTATCGCTTGTATGAAAGCGGGTATAAACTATGGAGTTGCCACTATGGGAACAGCCCTAACAAGTGAGCATATCAAATTAATACTTAGTGCCACTAAAAACATCGTTTTATTCTTTGATGGTGACGGTGCTGGTATTAATGCAATGAAGAAATCTTGTGGTATATTAGCTGGATATGGTATCTTACCTAAAGCAATTGTACTACCAAATAATCTTGACCCTGATGAATATGTAAAAAATTTTGGAGTTGAAAAATTCTTAAAATATATTACTGAAAATGAAAAAAGTGCTTATCAGTGGTTATATGATTTAGCTTTAAAAAATTATATTAAAGGGGACTTAGAAAGTACCGAAAAGTTTAAAAAAGAAGTTTTTAACTTTATCAGAATATCAAAACAAAATACGATAATTGAACATTTTATTAGAAAACTTTCTACTGATACTGATATTTCTTATGATATATTAGTAAAAGACTTTGGTAAATCAATTTATACAACTCCTTCAATTGAAGAAAGTTTTGAAATTGAACAAAAGAAGATAAAAAAGCCAGTAAGAAATAATAAAATTAAACCAAAAGTAGTAAGAGCATATCAAATTATCTTAAGACATATGATTGAATCAAAAGAACAGTTTTTGATTTTCAATGATAAATTTTCAGATACTTTCTATTTAGATAATAGCTTGATAATTTATTTTGAATTTATCAAGAAAATGGCTTTATTTTACGTAGATCAAGAAGTTATGGATCATGATGACTTTTTAGAAATTGCTAAAAAATTAGATGAAGCAAATGGTGTGACTAAATATACTGATTTAGCAAAAACTATCTTTGAGGATAGTCTAGTAAATCCTAAAGATTTAGTGGAATTTGAACAATGCATGAAAACAATTATGGAATGTCAAACTGATTTATCAAGAATTAGATTGTATAACAAAGCCTTAGAAACTAATGACATAGATGACATTAGAAATTTTGAAAATGTTCGTAAAGATCATGTTAAAATATTGCCCCGGGAGGAATAAATGTTAGACGAAATTTTATATAAAGAACAATTGGATCAAGTAAAAGAATACGTCAAGAAAAATCAATATATTTCGCTTACAAAAATTACTGAAATATTTGGTAGTGATACAAATGATGAACTTTTAGATGATATCGTTGAATACCTTGATAATGCGGGAGTTGAAATCACTCGTGACAGTGAAGAAGTACCTAGCGAAGAAGAACTAATGACTGAAATTGTTGATGACGATTTCGAGGCTTTCGTTGAGGACTTAGAAACTGATGATGAGTTAGATGAGCTTGCTACAGCGGTTGATAGCGAAATAAAAGTATCAGATTTTGAAGATATTGTTTCATCGGGCTATTCAGCTGATGACCCTGTAAAAATGTACTTACATGATATTGGCCAAATTGACTTATTAACAATTACTCAAGAATCAGAATTTGCGAGAATGTATCAAGAGTCTTTAATGTGCCAAGAAAAAATCAATTCTTATAAAAAACAAGGTAAACAAATACCTGAAGAAGAAATGAAAGAGTTACAAAAGAAGATTGCGGATGGAGAAGAAGCTCGTAAGATTTTAATTGAATCTAATTTAAGATTAGTTGTTTCCATTGCTAAAAGATATTTAGGACGTGGTTTACTATTGCTTGATTTGATTCAAGAAGGTAATATGGGGTTAATGAAAGCAGTTAATAAATTTGACCCAACTAAAGGCTTTAAATTCTCAACATATGCAACTTGGTGGATTAGACAAGCAATTACTAGAGCTATCGCCGATAATGCACGTACTATCCGTATTCCTGTTCATATGGTTGAAACAATCAACAAACTTGTTCGTACAACAAGAAGATTAACTCAAGAAAAAAGACGTGAACCTACGCCTGAAGAAATTGCGGCAGAAATGAAGATATCTGTTGAAAAAGTTCAAACTATTCAACGTATAGCTCAAGAGCCTATTTCTTTTGATGCGACAGTTGGTGAAGATGACGATTCAAGCTTAGGAGATTTCATTGACGATAAAGATACATTAAATCCACTTGAATATACCGAAAATATGATTTATCGTGAAGAAATTGAAAAAGTGTTACAAACTCTAACACCACGTGAAGAAAAAGTAATTAGACTTCGTTATGGCTTAGATGATAATAGACCAAGAACCCTTGAAGAAGTTGGTAAAGAATTTGGTGTTACTCGTGAAAGAATTCGTCAAATTGAAGCAAAGGCTATTAGAAGATTACGTCATCCAAGTAGATTAAAACGTCTTGAACAACATCGTATTAAATAAGAATAAAAACACAAATGCAAAGCATTTGTGTTTTAACAAAGAGGTTATATGCTATCAAAAAGATTAAACAAAGTATTGACCTACATTAATAACACTGATAAATTAGTAGATGTAGGATGTGATCATGGTTATTTAGCCATTGAAGCGATTAATAAAGGAGTAAAACTAGTACAATTAGTTGATAATAAAACCATGCCCCTTGATTGTGCAAAACATAATCTTGAAAAACTAAATAGATTACAAAATGTAGAAGTAATCTTTACGCTTGCCAGTGGTTTGACGAAGATTGATGATAGAATCAATGTTGCAACCATTTGTGGAATGGGTGGCGATTTAATTGCCCAAATAATTGAAGAATCTTTTGAAAAGGCAAAAGCACTAGATTCCTTAATATTACAAGCTAATACAAAAGTTGAACATTTAAGACTATATTTAATAAATAAAGGATTTACGATAATTGATGAGTCATTTATTAAAGATAAAAATAAATATTATCCGATAATTGTGGCTAAATACAGTGGGGCAGTTTCAAAATTAACAAGTACACAAATTAAGTATGGTCCTATTATATTAATTAAAAAAGAAGACGATTTTATTGATTATCTTAACAATAGACTTGTTCACTTAAATAATATTTGTAAAAATAATCAAAAATTACTTAATGAAATAAAAGAAATCGAGGAAATAATGAAAGATGAAACTTGCGGAAATAATTAAAATGTTACAAGAGAAATATTCACCCGAACTTGCAAGCAGTTTTGATATTGGAAAAATAGGTTTACAATTTGGAACTGCTAATGCGGAAGTAAAAAAAATTATGGTTGCCCTAGATGGCACTAGCGCTGTTGTCGATGAGGCAATTGAAAATCATGCTGATTTATTATTAACTCACCATCCATTTATGTTTAATCCAATGCTATCATTAAATTATGATAGTCCATTTGGAGTAAAAATGTTAAAAGTATTTAAAAATAAGTTAAACATCTACGCGATGCATACAAATTTTGATACCGCAGTAGATGGTATGAATGATATGCTTGCTAGAAAATTAAATTTAGCAAATGTTCATGCCCAAAAAGAAGAAATAGATGGCAGTTGCTTCTTAAGAATTGGAGATACTACTCCTATGGATTTAGAAGAATATGTTCAAATAGTGTTAGAAAAACTAAATGAACCCGGCGCAAGAGTAGTTGGTAATCCTTCCAAAAAAATAAAAAAAGTCGGCATCGTTGGTGGTGCTGGTGCCAGTGAACTAATGCTTGCTAAAAATTTAGGATGCGATTGCTTGATAACAGGTGAAATTAGACATAATAATGCAATTGATGCAATTGAAAATAATTTTGCCATTATTGAGGTAAGCCACAGTATTGAAGCATTATTTAAAGAATACATAAAAAAAGAATTAGAACAAATCTTAGATGGTGTAGAAATAGTTACATCAAAAGTAGAAAAAGATCCATTTAGATGGATCAGTAAAAAATAAAAAAGCCCTTTGAGGCTTTTTTTACTACTCTTCTACGATAGCGCTAACAGGGCAGTTTTCTTCGCAAACGCCGCAATCAATACATTGATCAGCGTCGATTACATAGATGTCGCCTTCTGCTATGCATTCTACAGGGCAGTTTGCAGAACAAGTTCCACAAGCAATACAAGCATCTGTAATTTTTCTTGGCATATGTTGTTCCTCCGTATTTTAGATTAAAGATAACTAGATTATAGTAAAAAAATAAAAAAAAGCAAGGAATGTGCTAATTATTTTACTTTTCTTAAGATGGCATTTAACTTGAAATGTTGACAAACATTTGGTATAATTCTAGCAGATTCGATAGAAAGGAGACTTAAACTATGGTAAAATGGTTTTGGTTATTAATTGTTGGCGTTAGTTGTTTAATCGTTGGTTTTATTATTGGTTTCTTTGTAATTCGTTCAGTATTTACTAAGCAACTTGAAAAAAATCCACCAATTAATCGTGATATGATTCGCGCAATGTTCATGCAAATGGGAAGAAAACCTTCTGAGAAAGATATTACACGTGTAATGAATTCAATGAATCAGTATAAATAAAAACGTAGGCACTAGTTTGCCTACATTTTTTATACTTATTTTTCCTTCTTAGAGAAGTCGATTTTATTTTCTTCACCTTTTATTAATCTCATAATATTTGAGCGGTGCTTATAAACAATTAAAACAAACATCAGTGATATCATAACAAGAAGAGGAATATCTTTAATACCTAAAATAAAATAACTTACAATTAGCATAAGTGAAGCAAGCATTGAAGATATTGATACAATTTTTGTTATTAAAAAGACAATAATAAAAGTTAAAAAAGCGATAACTGATATTTGCCAACAATATAGTACCATTACCCCCGCAAAGCATGATATTCCTTTTCCGCCCTTAAACTTTAAAAATACCGGAAAAAGGTGACCAATTATGGCAAGTATACCATAAATTAGGGGATGAATCAAATAAGTTGGATAATCAGCAGGCCAATTTATTATATATTTAGTAATTATAATAGGAATAGCACCTTTAGAAAAGTCTAAAATGAAAACTAAAATCCCAAGAGCTGGTCCTAATACTCTTAGAGCATTAGTTGCCCCAATATTGTGACTACCATAATTTCTAATGTCAACGCCTTTTAATTTACCTATTAAAATACCAAAGGGAATTGAACCTAGTAAATATGAAAAAAACATTAAACATATAGGTAAAAATACTTTCATGATATGCCTCCTAGTTGATGCGTCTAATTATACTATTTTTTGCTTTTTTTTTCAAATAATAGTTCTTTTTTTTATTTATCGAATAATGTAAAATTTGGTCAAATTGTTAATTTATCTATGATTTAGTTAGATTTTTTAACTATTTTTCTTGCAAAATATTTTTGGTTGTGTTATAATGAAAATAATGTTTGAAAAAAGGAGTGATGCAAATGGCTAAACAAACAAATGTTTATAATGAAGATTCCATTCAGGTTTTACAAGGGCTAGAGGCAGTTAGAAAAAGACCTGGTATGTACATTGGATCAACCGATGCAAGAGGATTACATCATTTAGTTTGGGAAATTGTTGATAATGCGATAGATGAAGCATTATCTGGCTATGGCTCACAAATAATCGTTAATATCCATAAAGATAATAGTATAGAAGTTATCGATAATGGACGTGGTATTCCTACCGGTATTCACAAAGTAGAAAAACGTCCTACCCCAGAAGTAATTTTCAACACTCTTCATGCCGGAGGTAAATTTGACGCAGAAGGGGGATATAAAGTATCAGGTGGTCTACACGGCGTTGGTTCAAGTGTTGTTAATGCTCTTAGTGAGTGGCTTACTGTAACAATTTATCGTGATGGTAAAATCTATAACCAAACTTACCGTAATGGTGGTAAAATTATAGAAAAACCACGTAATTTAGGTGATACCAAAAGAACTGGTTCAACTATTCATTTTAAACCAGATCCTAAGATTTTTTCATCAACAATCTTTGAATATAAGACTATTTCACAAAGACTTAAAGAATCGGCATATTTAATAAAAGGTTTAAGAATTGATTTAAATGACTTAAGAACTGGTAAGTCAGAAAGTTTTCATTTCCAAAATGGTATTGTTGAATTTATCAAATCACTTACGGTTGGAAAAGAAGCACTTTATGAACCAGTGTTCTTGAGTGGTAATATGTACAAGATTAATGTTGAAGCTGCCTTAGTATATTGTGAAAAAACTTACAATGAAAATATTCTTTCATTTGTTAATAACATTCGTACACGTGATGGTGGAACTCATGAAGTAGGTTTTAAATCTGCAATTACTAGAGCCTTTAACGATCATGCTAGATTAATTGGTGCATTGAAAGATAAAGATATAAATTTAGATGGTGCTGATATTAGAGAAGGTCTTACCGCTATAATTTCTATCCGTGTTCCTGAGGATTTACTACAATTTGAAGGACAAACTAAAAATAAACTAGGAACTCCTGAAGCTAAACCGGCGGTTGAACAAGTAGTATATGATCAAATGAAGGCATATCTTGCGGAAAACGGACAAATTTCTGCTAACCTAATAAACAAAGCTATTAGAGCATCAAAAGCAAGAGAAGCAGCTAAAAAAGCTCGTGATGAAGTTAGAATGGTAAAACAAAAAACTTCAAAACCTGCTAATTTGTTAGGTAAACTTACTCCTGCTCAATATAAAAATCCAAGTAAGAATGAATTATTCCTAGTCGAAGGTGATTCAGCTGGTGGTACCGCTAAACAGGGTAGAGACCGTTCATTCCAAGCCGTTTTGCCACTTCGTGGTAAGGTTCTTAATACCGCAAAAACTAAAATTGAAGAAGTATTAAAAAATGAAGAAATAATGTCAATAATTAATGCGGTTGGAGCTGGTTTTGGAGCAGACTTTGATTATACTAAATCTAACTATAATAAAGTTATTATTATGACCGATGCCGATACCGATGGTGCGCATATTCAAATACTGCTTATGACTTTTTTCTATCGCTATATGAAAGGTCTTGTTGAAAATGGTATGGTTTATATTGCCACACCGCCACTGTATAAGATTACATACAAAAATGTAGTAGAATATGCTTGGTCTGATGAGGAACTTCGTGAAAAAATTCAAAAAAAGAATGCCCAAATTCAACGTTATAAAGGACTAGGTGAAATGAATGAAAGACAACTTTGGGAAACTACTATGGATCCTGCTAGAAGAAGTCTTATTCAAATCAACATTGGCGAAGAAGGCGATGTTGAAAATAAAATTAATATTTTAATGGGTGATGATCCTGAACCAAGAAGGGAATGGATCGAAAATAATGTTGTATTTGATTCAGATGACAATTTTATATTAGAAGGAGATGATGAAGATGAATAATCCAAAAAATGCTTCTAAAAAAATTGACAAATTTGTTGAACATTATGTAATTGAAAATTTTGAAAACATCATGGGTGATAGATTTGGAAGATATTCTAAATATATCATTCAAGATCGTGCTCTTCCAGATGTAAGAGATGGTTTAAAACCTGTTCAACGTCGTATCCTATATTCAATGTTTAAACTTGGTCTTGCTTCTAACAAGCCTACTAAAAAATCAGCTCGTATTGTTGGTGATGTTATTGGTAAATATCATCCCCATGGTGATACTGCTGTATATGATGCAATGGTCAGAATGAGTCAACAATTTAAAGTAATGCTACCACTTGTAGATATGCAAGGTAATAATGGTAGTATTGATGGTGACCCTGCTGCCGCAATGCGTTATACTGAAGCGCGTATGAGCAAGTATTCCGAACTAATGATTGAGGATTTAAATAAACATACAGTTGGATTTGTACCAAACTTTGATGATGAAGAGTTAGAACCAATCGTTTTGCCTTCAAAATTTCCTAATATCTTAATCAATGGTGCAAGTGGTATTTCTGCTGGTTACGCAACTGAAATTCCACCTCATAATCCTGGGGAAGTAATTGACGCAACGATTTATCGTATAAATCATCCAAATTGTACAACTGAAGAATTAATGCAATTCGTCCAAGGTCCCGATTTCCCTAGTGGTGGTATTGTCCAAGGTATTGACGGTTTACGTGATGCCTATGAAACTGGACGCGGAAAAGTAATAATTAGTTCAAAATATACTATTGATACTACTAAAGCAAATGATCCTAGAATTGTAATTACTGAAATTCCATATGATGTTAATAAAGCATTACTTGTAAAGAAAATGGGTGATGCATTACAAACCAAAAATGTTGATGGTGTTCGTGAAATTCTTGATAACACAAGTAGTGAAGGTTTACAAATCGACATTCATTTAAGAAAAGATGTAAATCCTGAAACAATATTAAACTTCTTATTAAAACAAACCGATTTACAAACAAGTTATAACTTTAACGTAGTTGCCATATCGCAAGGTCGACCAATGCAAATGGGACTTGCGGAAATACTAGATGCTTATATTGTTCACCAAAAAGAAGTTGTTACAAACAGAAGTAATTTCGAACTTGAAAAAGACTTGAAGCGTCAAGAAGTAGTTAAAGGGTTAATATCAATGGTATCAATATTAGATGCAGTAATTACAACTATCCGTAATTCGAAAAATAAAACTGATGCCAAAGAAAACATCATTTCAAAGTATGGTTTTACTGAATTACAAGCAGAAGCCATTGTTACATTGCAATTATATAGATTAACCAATACCGATATATTTGCATTAAAAACAGAAGAAAAAGAATTAGAAAATGATATTAAGCGTTTACGTCATATCTTATCTAGCGAAACTGCTTTATTAAAAACCGTAATTGCTGAATTAAGTAGAGTAAAAGAAATTATTGATTGCCCTCGTAAAACTTTAATTCAACATGAAATTACCGAAGTTGAAGTAAAAACAGAAGAGTTCATTGCAAAAGAAGATGTAATTTTAATGATTACCCATGATGGATATCTAAAACGTCTCAGCAAAAAAGCTTTCTTTGGAACCAATGAACCTACTAAATTAAAAGATGGTGACGTTATTACTGATTTATATGCAGTAGCAACAACTGATACTTTGATTCAGTTTACTGACCGTGGTAATTACATTTTCTTACCAATTCACAAGATTCCTGAATCTAAACATAAAGATCAAGGTATTCACATTAGTACTTTAATTGGTATGGAACCTAATGAAAAAGTTATTTTCTCATTCCCAGTTACTGACTTTAAAGAAGAAAAATATGTACTTCTTGCCACTAAGTCTGGTTTAATTAAACGTATTCAATTATCTAGTCTTTACGTTACAAGATATTCTAAAGCTCTAAAGGCTACTAAATTAAAAGATGATGATGCGGTAGTAAGTGCTGACGTTGTTAAGGGTAGCAATTATGAAGTTGTTATTGCAACTAAAGATGGCTTCATGAATAGATACGATGCATCAGAAGTTAGTGTTATTGAGCCTGCTTCATTTGGTGTTAAATCAATTGAGCTTAAGAATCGTCCAAACGATTACGTTGTCGGTGCTAAATATGTTAGTGAAAAAGACATTGTCTTGATCTTAACTAACCGTGGAAACATTAAACGTATGCGTCCTGAAGAAATCAATAAAGGTAAGAAGAATAACGTTGGTAAGATGTATTTGAAAGCAGTTCGTTCAAATATGCATGAGGCAATTGATTTAGAAGTAATTCATGCTAAGAATGCCAATTCAGATTTAGCATCTTATGTTTTCTGTGAAAAAGGCTTTGTTGAAATTGACTACACAGTCTTACGTACAGCTATTGCCGATAATGGTAAAAAGTTTGTAACCAACGATTTAGGTAAACCTTCTGAGATTGTAATATGCCGTAATGATGCGGATTTAGAATTGTAAAAAATATTTATCATTAATACAACTTGAAAATACAATTTATGGTATAATGTGGCAAGTGAGGTGAAATTATGTTCAAAATAGCCATTGATGGACCAGCCGGTTCAGGTAAATCAACAATTTCAAAAATACTTGCCCAAGAATTAGGCTTTGAATACATAGATACTGGCGCAATGTATCGTGCTATTACACTAAAAGCAATGCGTTTAGGTATTGATATGAATGATGAAAATGCCTATGGTTTTTTGAAAAATACTGAACTTGATATTTGTAATGGTCGTTTCATAATGGATGGTGAAGATGTTAGTGAAGCTATCAGATCAGTAGACGTTACTAACCAAGTTTCAACTCCTTCCAAAATTGGTTGCGTTCGTGATTTTCTTGTCGATTATCAACGCAAAATAAGCAATTCAAAAAATTGCATTATGGATGGACGTGACATTGGAACAGTTGTGCTAAAAGATGCACCACTGAAAATCTATCTAGATGCGACAGTACTATGTCGCGCTAAACGTAGAATGCTTGAAAGAGCAGAAAAAGGAATTGTTTTACCACTTGAAGAAACAATTCAAGAAATTGAAATACGAGATTGGAAAGATTCAACTCGTAAACACAGTCCTCTACGTTGTGCAGAGGATGCGGTAGTCATTGATAGTACCGATTTATCAATTGATGAAGTAGTTAGTCGGATTATACAATTAGTTAATGAGAGGAAAAACAAAATGAGTAAAAGCACTTACAAAGAAGGACAAATCGTAAAGGGTTGCATTATCAATGTTACTAAAGATGCAATCTATCTAATCTTAGGCGATGAAACAAAAGCTGTAATTTATAGCAATGACTTAAAAGACTATAATGAAGGGCAAAAGCTTTATAATATCTATCATGAAGGTGAAGAATTTGAAGCTACTGTTAAAAGTGTTACAAAAGACAAAAAGACAAGCGAACCACTTTGCATTTTGTCAACTAAATTAGAAGATGAAAAAGAGAAATTAAATCTATTTGAAGAAATTAAGGAAAAAGATGAAATTATTAAAGCGAAAGTTGTAAAAGTTACTGCAGCTGGTGCTGATTTAGATTATCAAGGATTTAAATTATTCTTACCTATCAAATTTATCGATTTAAAAGAAGAAGCATTAAAGAACTTAAGAGGTCAAATGCTTGATGTTATGGTATTATATGTAAATAAAGATCGTCTTCAAGTTACTGTTTCAAATGTAATGGCAATGAAAAAACAATATCGTCTTGCTAAAGAAGCTGCATATGCTGCATTAGCTGTAGATATGGTTGTAGAAGGTGAAGTTGTTAACGTTTTACCATACGGTGCTATCGTTAGTCTTGGTGAAGTAAGTGGCTTATTACATCAATCAGAAATAGATCATAAACCTGTTCGTAATGTTAGCAATAGATTAAAAGTTGGTGACAAAGTACAAGTTAAGATTATTGGCATTGACGGAAATAAAATTTCTTTATCAATGAAAGCACTTGTTAAACATCCTTGGGATGTATTAAAAGAACAATATCATGTTGGTGACGTATTTGAAGGTCACGTTGAAAAGATTATTCCTGCAGGTTTAATTATAAAACTTACTGATGATTATTCAGGTTTAATGCCAAGAAGTGAATATTCATGGTTCAGCAATGTTAAAATTGAAGATGAAGTAACTGAAGGTTCTACATTAACAGTTAAAGTTTTAAATATTGATGATGCTAAAAAACGTGTAAGTTTATCACATAAAGCTACATTAGATAATACTTGGGCAGATGTCCGTTTACATCGTGGCGACAAGATTATGGTTACAGTTGCATCTGTTAACGATCGTGGTGCATTAGTTAACTATAAAAATGTTCAAGGTTTCTTACCAGTAAATGAAGTAACTTCAACTAAACGTATTACACGTGTTGATGAAGTTTACCCAGTTGGTACTGAAGTAGAAGTAATGGTACAAGATTGCGATCCAAGCGTAGCTAAATTACGTGTAAGTTCAAAAGCAATTGAAGTTGCTAAAGAAAGAGAAAGCTTTGATAAATATTTTGCAGAACAAGCAAAAGAAACTCCAACAAGCACAATAGGTGACCTAATCGGCAACCTTAACTTAGACGATAAGGAAGAAAAATAGTCTATGAAAAGAGGTACAGTAGCGATTATTGGGCGTCCTAATGTTGGAAAATCAAGCCTATTTAACCGACTTTCTGGCGATAAACTAGCAATCACTGATGATGCTAGTGGTATTACCCGAGATCGCTTGTACACTAAATGCGAATGGCTAAATCAAGAATTTTCAATTATTGATACTGGTGGGATTGAACTTAAAAATGTTCCATTTATGGAAGAAATAAAAGCTCAAGCTCAACTAGCAATTGATGAGGCCGATGTAATAATCTTAGTAACTGATGGCAGAGTTGGTGTTACTAATGGAGATAAAGATGTTATTAAAATTCTTCATAAAAGTAAAAAACCTGTTATCGTTGCGGCAAACAAAATAGACGACGTAAAATTCATGGATAATATCTATGAATTTTATAATTTAGGCGTAGATGATGTTATTGCCGTGAGTGCATTACATGGAATTGGTGTTGGTGATTTACTCGATAAAGTAGTAGAATTATTACCAGAAAAAAAAGAAAAAAGATACGATGATGCGGTAGAATTTTGTATCATCGGCCAACCTAACGTTGGTAAAAGTTCACTTACTAATGCAATACTAGGAACTGAAAGAGTTATTGTTAGTGATATAGCAGGAACAACTAGAGACGCAATTGACTCAAAATTTACTAGAGATGGTAAAAATTACGTTGTTATTGATACCGCTGGTATTAGAAAACAAGGTAAGATATACGAAAATGCAGAAAAATATAGTGTTCTACGTGCAATTAAAGCAATTGAACGTTCGGAAGTAGTTTTATTTGTCTTAGATGGGACTAAAGAAATAGAAGAACAAGATAAACGTATAGCTGGTTATGCGGCAGAGTATAATAAAGCAGTTATTATAGTTGTCAATAAATGGGATGCTGTTGATAAAGACGAGAAATCAATGAAAGAATTTACAGAAAAAATCAGAAAGAATTTCTTATTTATCAGTTACGCACCAATTGTATTTGTTTCAGCGTTAAAGAATCAACGCATTCAAACTTTATTCGAACAAATAAAAATAGTATACGAAAACTACACTCGTCGTATTGCAACCAATGTATTAAACGATATAATACTTGACGCTTCAATAATGAATCAAGCTCCAATATTTAACGGAGATCGTATAAGAGTATATTATGGATCACAGGTTGATATTAAACCACCAACATTTGTTTTATTTGTTAATGATCCTAATTATATGCACTTTTCATATCAACGATATTTAGAAAACCGTTTTAGATCAGCATTTATGCTAGAGGGAACACCAATAAAGTTAATTTTAAGAAAGCGAGAAAATTAATGAGTAAAGTAACTGTTATAGGAGCCGGAAGTTGGGGTAGTGCTCTAACAAGAATACTAGGTGACAATAATAATGAAGTATTATTGTATGATAGAGATGAAAAGACAGTTGATGAAATTAATAATTTTCATACTAATATAAATAAATTACCTGTTGGTAAATTACCAGAGACAGTAAAAGCTACAACTGATGTTAAAAAAGCTATTGACTTTTCTGATATTATAGTTATTAGTGTGCCAACTAAAGTCTTAAGAACCGTTTTAGAACAAATTGCACACGTTATTACAACCCCTAAGCTTTTTGTCAATACTTCAAAAGGCTTAGAACCAGTTACATTCTTGAGAGTCTCAGAAGTTGTAAAACAAGTAATTGATAGTAAATACATTAAAGGGTTTGTAGCGCTTACTGGGCCATCACATGCCGAAGAAGTAATACAACAACTTCCAACAACAATTTGTTCGGTATCTGATAATCCAGATGATGCCAAACTTATCCAAAAATTGTTCAACAATTCTACCTATTTTAGAGTTTATACAGGCCATGATTTAATTGGCTCAGAATTATGTAGTTCAATAAAAAACGTATATGCAATTGCTTCAGGAATGCTTGAAGGATTGGGATATGGAGATAATGCTAGAGCTGGCCTAATATCTAGAGCTCTTGTTGAACTGCGTAGAATAGTTGTAGCTATGGGTGGAAAAGAAGAAACAATATATGGCTTAACTGGTGTAGGTGATTTAGTTGTAACAACGACATCACATCACTCTAGAAACTACCAAGCAGGGATAAAACTTGCAACTGGAAAAAATCTTGAAGAAACGATTGCTTCTATGACAATGGTTGTTGAAGGTGCAAGAACTGCAGAAGCTATCTATAACGCTTCAAAAAAGATGAATTTAGAAACTCCGATTATTGATGCGGTATACCGCGTTATATATGAAAAAGAAGACGTAAATAAGGCTGTTTTAGAGCTTATGAGTCGTTCTTTAAAGGATGAATAGAGGAAAGATTGGTTATAAAGCCAGTCTTTTTTTTAGTTAAAAATTAATTTTAATACAAAATTAATTGCAAAAGCTGATAATCGGTGTTATAATAAACTTGTAAAAATAGGAAAGGAATTTAAAAAAAATGTCAAAACTTTGTAAAAGAATACTATTAATTCTTGCAGTGTTTAGTTCATTTTTGACTTTACTTGCTTGTTCTGCAATTCAAATTGACACATACCACGTAGAACTTCCTCAAGATAAATATCAATTGAGAGTAGGTCAAGAAATTGAAGCTTTACCAATAGTTTCAAAAAATGGTCAAGAATGTGATTTAGAAGTATTATATCATTCATACGATGCTTCAATTGCAACTTATGTAGATGGCAAAATCGTTGCTTTAAAATCCGGAGAGGTGCGAATTAAAGTAACTTTAAAAAACAATTCAAAAGTTTATGCTACAGCTTTAGTTACTGTCGTAAACGATGATTCTTTAATTGTAGATTTCAATTATGAAAAAACAATGATTAAAGGAACTACTCAATTGTTAACTTATGAATTGTTGGTAGAAAAAAATCGAAAATTAACTTTTACATCAAGTGACGAAAATGTAGCTACTATCGATGAATTAGGAAACATCAAAGCAATCACAGTAGGTACTACAACAATCGAAACTGTTGTAAGCTCACTTTATGATGAAGGTGTTTCAAAAACTTACAAATTAGTGATTGAAGTAAAAGATTTAACATTCGCAATAAATTACGTACTAGATGGTGGTACTAATTCAGAAAATAATCCAAATGAATATGTACCTGAAAAATTACCATTGTTATTAGAAAATCCTACTAAGAGTGGATATAAATTTGTTGGCTGGTACGATAATGAAAATTTCACTGGAGAAGCTATAACTGAAATTTCAGCTGGCACAATGGGGGAGGTCACTCTATATGCTAAATGGAATGCCCTTGATTATAGAATTTCTTATGAATTAAACGGTGGAACAAATGCAGAAAACCCTGATGGATATGATGTATCAGATCTTCCAGTTAGTTTACATGCTCCTAGTAGAACTGGTTACATTTTCAAAGGTTGGTATATGGGTGAAAACCGTGTACTTGCTATTCCAGTAGGAACTACTGGTAATGTAGTTGTTTCCGCAAAATGGGAACCAATAACTTATACAATTGATTTTAATACTAATGGTGGTTTACCAACTTTATCTTCAATCGATTATACAATTGAATCTGATAGCTTTACTTTACAAGAAATAACTAAAGTAGGCTATACATTTGATGGTTGGTATAATGGTGAAACTAAAGTAACTGAAATAACAACTGGTTCATATGGAAACATGACACTAGTTGCAAAATGGACTGCTGATTTATATACTATTAGTTATGACCTAGCTGATGGTGTAAATAATCCAGAAAATCCAACATCTTATACAATTGAAAGTGGTTTAATTACTCTAAAAGATCCAACAAGAGTAGGCTATACTTTTGGTGGATGGTATAATGGAGAACAATTAGTAACATCAATTGATTCAAACTCACTTGAAAATATTTCACTTACTGCTAAATGGACAATTAATTCATACACATTAACATTTGATGTTGATGGTAATTTAGCAGAAAAGACTTTCAAATATGGAGAATCTATTACAGCAATTGAAAATCCAACAAAAGTAGGTCATACATTTGTAGGATGGAGTGAAGAACTTCCTGAAACTATGCCTGCAAATGATATCACTGTTGAAGCAACTTGGACAGTTAATTCATACAAATTGACATTTGATGTTGATGGAAATTTAACAGAAAAGACTTTCAAATATGGAGAATCTGTTACAGCAATTGAAAATCCAACAAAAGTAGGTCATACATTCGCAGGATGGAGTGAAGAACTTCCTGAAACTATGCCTGCAAATGATATCACTGTTGAAGCAACTTGGACAGTTAATTCATACAAATTGACATTTGATGTTGATGGAAATTTAACAGAAAAGACTTTCAAATATGGAGAATCTGTTACAGCAATTGAAAATCCAACAAAAGTAGGTCATACATTCGCAGGATGGAGTGAAGAACTTCCTGAAACTATGCCTGCAAATGATATCACTGTTGAAGCAACTTGGACAGTTAATTCATACAAATTGACATTTGATGTTGATGGAAATTTAACAGAAAAGACTTTCAAATATGGAGAATCTGTTACAGCAATTGAAAATCCAACAAAAGTAGGTCATACATTCGCAGGATGGAGTGAAGAACTTCCTGAAACTATGCCTGCAAATGATATCACTGTTGAAGCAACTTGGACAGTTAATTCATACAAATTGACATTTGATGTTGATGGAAATTTAACAGAAAAGACTTTCAAATATGGAGAATCTGTTACAGCAATTGAAAATCCAACAAAAGTAGGTCATACATTCGCAGGATGGAGTGAAGAACTTCCTGAAACTATGCCTGCAAATGATATCACTGTTGAAGCAACTTGGACAGTTAATTCATACAAATTGACATTTGATGTTGATGGAAATTTAACTGAAAAAACTTTCAAATATGCAGAATCTGTTACAGCAATTGAAAATCCTACAAAAGTAGGTTATACATTTGCAGGATGGAGCCCAGTTCTTCCTGAAACAATGCCAGCAGAAGACTTAACAGTTAAAGCTACATGGACAGTAAATTCATATGATATTACATATGATTTTGCGGGCGGAGAATTTAAAAATGTTGATTATTTAAATACTCCATTACATAAATTTACTATTACTGACTATTTAACATATCAAGCAGAAACTGGTGCTGAAGTAGCTTTAATTAAAAATACTCCAGCTAAATATTGGGTATATATTTTATTAAAGAATACTAATAATGATGGCTTATATGAAATAGTTCAAATCGCTGATGGATCAGCCAATGTAACAGCCGAATATGATTATGTTATTGCATGGCATAGCGGTTTAACTGACGCATCAGCTAAGAGCATTTTACAAAAAATGTTAGCAAGTAGTTCATCATACATTGGTGGTTATGTAAAACTATCTAATGTACCTTCTAGTAAAACTGCTGATTGCAATATTACAGCTGAAGTTTATAAAGCAAGTGATATCGTAATTAATGATCCATTAAAGACTTCATATACTATTGAAGATAGTGTTGAATTACCTACTCCTTCAAGAACAGGTTATGTATTTGATGGTTGGTATGTAAATGGTACAAAATTAGAAAATATTGCTTTAGGTAGCACAGGCAATCTTGTACTAAAAGCACAATGGAAAGTTATGGTTTATAACATTTCATTAAATCCTGATGGTGGAAAAGCAAAATATGCAACATGGGATGAATTTGTAGCCGATTTCCTTAAAGATTTCTGTACTTATGTATGGAATAATCCTACAAAAATAACTAGTGCTGCAAAATTCTGGGAGTTATCTTACGCTGAAAATGCTACAATACAAGCAAAAATTGTTTCATTCTTCACTGATAATGCAGAAAAATGGGGATTCTTAAGTGATGAATTAGATGCAGGCATAAAAAAAGCAAATTGGGCTTCTTATGATAAGACTAATTGGTATTACTATAGATGTAATTTAGCAGAATACTTAACTAAGACTAAGAGAACTGCTTGGCCAGCATCTTGTGGTGCCTTTGATGGCATGTCTGATCCTGCTTGGATTTCACCGATTTGTGATCCTAAGTATGCAACATGGGATGAATTCGTAGCTGATTTCCTTAAAGATTTCTGTACTTATGTATGGAATAATCCTACAAAAATAACTAGTGCTGCAAAATTCTGGGAGTTATCTTACGCTGAAAATGCTACAATACAAGCAAAAATTGTTTCATTCTTCACTGATAATGCAGAAAAATGGGGATTCTTAAGTGATGAATTAGATGCAGGCATAAAAAAAGCAAATTGGGCTTCTTATGATAAGACTAATTGGTATTACTATAGATGTAATTTAGCAGAATACTTAACTAAGACTAAGAGAACTGCTTGGCCAGCATCTTGTGGTGCCTTTGATGGCATGTCTGATCCTGCTTGGATTGGTTATTATGAATTAAATTACACTGTTGATGATAATATTATGTTACCACAATTATATAAAGAAGGCTATACTTTCTTAGGTTGGTTCAATGGTGATACTAAAGTTGATATGATTAAAACAGGTACTACAGGAAACATAAATCTTGTTGCAAAATGGAAAATTACTACTAATCATGAAGGTACTGAAGATGATCCATATAGTGTTGATGATGCATTAAAAATAGCTGGAACTCTTAGTAGTGGTGAATATACTGATCTAGTATATATTACTGGTGTAGTTACTGATACAGGTACTTTTGATACATATTACAGAAATGTTTATATTTGTGATAAAAATTCAAAGAAAACTATTTTAGTATATAGTTGTAATATTTCTGAAATTGTTGATGTTATTTATGTAAATGACACAGTAGTTATAAAAGGATATATAACAAATTATAAAGGAAATACATTGGAAATATCTAGTAAAGGAAATTCATATGCTACTTTTGTAAGTAAAGAAGCAGGACTTTCAACTATTACAGTTAGCGAAACTTCAAGTGAATTTGCAATTATAAATGAACTTAGCACAATGGAAGGTTTAAATGGTTCAAGCTTTACTTTCAAAGTTTCAGTGACAGAAGGATATGAAATTGTATGTGTTAAAGTAAATGGTGTTGAAATCACTCCAAATAATGATCTATACACAGCGACAATTGCAGGAAATACCATAATCTCTGTTGAAACAAAAGTTAAAGGTGCAAAGAATCCAGAGTCAATCGTATTACTTACATTCCCTGATGACAATAGTTCAAATAATGGAATAAGTTCATATACAGATGAATGGACTGCAAAAATTGGAACATATGAATGGACTATTGCTAACTTTAATAATAATAGTTGGAAAAATAATTGGACATTCATTAAAGCTGGCAGAAAGAATATTGCTAGTATTGCTAAGATTAGTTCAAAGTTTACAGAAATAATTACTTCAATTACTATTACAGTTGATTCTATTACAGCTGACTATGTAAATAGTTTTAAATTAGTTGTTTCTAAAAATGCGGATGGTTCAGATGTATTAGAAGAAATAAGCTTAGACTTGAAAAAAGGTAGTAACGAAATTAAAATTTCAAAAGCAACAAGTGGATGTTATTATATTTTTACTTTTGATTTCAAGTCTGCAAAAAGTAATGGTGTATTATCGCTTAGTAAATTAGAATATATTGGATATAAAGCAGATAGTTCTGATCCCTCTAAAACTCATAATATTAGCTATGTAAACTTACCAGAAGGTGCAACTAATAGTAATCCTACATCTTATACTGAAGGTGAAACAATTACTTTAGTAGATCCTGTTTTACCTGGATATACATTTGAAGGTTGGTATGATAACGCAGAATGCACAGGAACAAAAATTACTGAAATTTCTGGTTATACAACTGATATAACTCTATATGCTAAGTTTGCAAAAATACCAACTCATTCTATTTCTTATAGATATAATGTAGATTCTACTGATATAACAAACGATAACCCTACAGGATATGCAGAGGGTGATAGCACAGTATTGAAAAATGCAAAATTAACTAATTACGCTTTCAGTGGTTGGTATTTAGATTCAGAATATACTAATAAAATAACTGCAATAGATTCTAGTTGGAATACTGATATAGTAATATATGGTAAATTTATATTAGACACGCTCACAGAAACTATTGTAGCAACTGCTACTTTCTCTTCAAAAACAAATAGCAAGGGTGTTAATAGTTATACAGAAACTTGGTCAGTAACTTGTGATAATATAGCCTGGACTATGAAAAATTTTAATAACTATAATAATGGTTGGGATTATGTTAAAGCTGGTAGCAAGAAAAATGCATCTGTTGCAGAAATTATAACAGATAGCACTATGGTTGATGCTATAACTAAAGTTGTGGTAACAGTCGATAAAGTAACTGCAAGTAGCGTAAATTCATTTAAATTAATTGTAGCATCTGATGCAAATTTTGAAAATGTAATTGAGACAGTTAGTTTGAATATTAAGGCAGGAGAAAATACATTCAGTTGTACAACTCCAACAGCTAATTGTTACTATAAAATAGTTATTGATTGTAAAAAGGCTTCAAATGGTAGCGTACAAATTTCAAAATTAGAATATTATACTAAGAAATAACAAAATCAGGATGGGAATTTCCCGTCCTTTTTGTAACATATTTAGGTATTTGTCATATATTATACTGAGGTGTTAAAGTGAATTTAAATAAAGTTATGAATTTTATTTCTGAGAATAATATTCAACCTGATGCGGTATTCGCATTAGTTGAAAAAGTAAGGTATATGGATCTAAATGATGAAGCAAGTATTAGACAAGTAATTAAAGATGTATCAGTGCTTGCTGGAAAGAATTTAGATAAAGCAGAAGAGAATAAATTAGTTCGAGACATTATGACAAATGGTGTCAATGAAAATATCTTTAATTCTTTTAATAAAAAATAAAACTTGTTAATTAATTTACAATAAACACTCCTTGTGGTAAAATCTTACTGTATATAGGAGGTGTTATTAATGAGTATCATGCATAAAGAAATGTTTGGTATTAATGAAACTTTAGCAAAAGAAATTCTTGAAGTTGCATTATCAACAGGTGGGGATTTCGCTGAAGTATATATGGAAAAAACAACAAATGAAGTTCTTAGACTACATTCCGGTAAATTGTCCACCGCAAACGTATCAAAGGTAAAGGGTGCCGCAATTCGTATTATTAAAGGCGAATTAGAGGTTAACTCATCAATTACTGATTGTACATATGAGAATTTATTAAAAGCAGCTAAGACTTTAGCCGGAAGCTTTAATGATAAGAAACATGTTGAAGTGCAACCATTTGTTGAAAAGAAAGTAGAACTTGTTGTTAACCCTAAAAATGTTAGAGGAAACGACATAAGTCGTGAAGTTAATTTATTGAAGACCGCAAGTGATACAATTTACGCATATAGTAAAGAAATTGTTCAAGTAATTTGTAATTTAACAAAAATGGAAAAACGTATATTTGTTTTTGCCAGTGATTCAACTTGGCAAACTGATTATCGTTGCAATACTAGACTTTCTTGTCAAGCTGTTGCTAGCGATGGTAAGGAAATGGAAACTGGTTTTGATTCATTTGGTCGTAATCAAGGTATGGAAATGTTTGATGACTTTGATGTTGTTCCTTTCGCAAAACAAGTTGCCCATGATGCTGTAGAAATGCTACATGCTGAACCAATGCAAGGCGGCGAAATGCCAGTAGTTATTAACAATGGTTTTGGTGGAGTTATCTTACACGAAGCTTGCGTTCATGGATTAGAGGCAACATCAGTCGCAAAAGGCATGAGTGTATTTTGTAATAAATTAGGACAAAAAGTAGCTAGCGACATTGTTAATGCCGTAGATGATGGAACTAACTTAAATGCTTGGGGTTCAATCAATGTCGATGATGAGGGAACTCCTTCAAAGTGCAACGTCTTAATTGAAAATGGTATTTTAAAATCTTATTTAGTTGATAAACGTAATTCAAAGAAGATGAATCATCCAATCACTGGATCATCTCGTAGAGAGTCTTACAAATATCAAACTACTTCAAGAATGACAAACACTTATTTCTTAAATGGTAAATCAACATTTGATGAAATCATCAAGAGCACTGAAAAAGGTTTATTCGCTGAAAAAATGGGTGGGGGAAGTGTTAATCCCGCAACCGGTGAATTTAACTTTGCCGTTCAAGTAGGTTACATGATTGAAAATGGTAAAATTACTAAACCAGTTAAAGGCGCAACTTTAGTTGGTTCAGGAAAAGACGTTTTACTTCACATTGATATGATTGGCGACAATTTATCTTGTGGGTACGGAATGTGCGGTTCAATGAGTGGATCTGTTCCAACAATTGTTGGTCAACCTACCATAAGAGTTTCAAAAATGACTGTTGGTGGAAAAGGAGGTAACAACTAATGACTTTACAAGATGTAATTAAAAGAGGATTAGAACTTGGTTTAGAAGCAGTAGAAGTATACGCTTGCAATAGTGAAAGCAATACTTTAAAACTTGATGAAGGTAAGTTAGAATCATATAATATAAAAGAAATATTTGGTGTATCTATCCGTGGCTTATATCAAGGTAAAATGGGTTACGTTTATACTGAAACACTTGAAGAAAATGAGGTTGAACAAATCTTACACCAATTAGTTGAAAATACTAAATTACTAGATATGACAGAACCCGAATTTATGTATGAAGGTGGCGCATCATATGAAAGCGTTCCAGTTGTTGAATCAGACTATAAAGAACATTCAACTGCTGAAAAGATTGATTTGTTAAAGAAACTTGAAAAAGAAACGCTTGCAACAAGTGACAAGATCAAAAAGATTGGTTACTGTGAATATGATGAAGTATCAAAAGAAATTAATATCTTAAATTCTAAAGGATTAAATCTTAATAAAAAGTATTCTTATGTTGAAGCATTTGTTGGTGCTCTTGCTGAAGAAAACGATCAGACCGTGATGGGTTACTCAGTTGATGTTAATTTTAAATTAAATGATTTAGATACTAACAAAATCGTCAAAGAAGCATCAGAAATGGCTGTTTCACAACTTGGTGCAGGTTCTGTAAATAGTGGCAGATATCCTGTTGTATTAAAAAGAGATGTTGCAACTCCAATATTAGCTGCTTTTAGTTCAATTTTTGAAGGCTCATCAGCTCTTTTAAAAACAACTATTTTAACTGATAAAATTGGTCAAAAAGTATTTGGTGACAATATCACTATTTATGATGATCCATTCTACAGTGATTCATTAATTAAAGTTGCATTTGATGATGAAGGTGTGCCTTGTAGAACTAAAAAAATTGTTGAAAAGGGTGTATTCAAAGGTTTCTTACATAATCTTAAGACCGCAAATTATTTCAACGTGGAACCTACTGGTAATGGTTTCAAAGAAGGTGTAGCTGGAAAAATTGGCACTGGTCCTACTAATATGTTTATAGAACCAGGTAATTTGACCAAAGATGAAATTATTAGTACAGTTGAAAAAGGTATTTTTGTAACCGATGTTAATGGTTTGCATGCTGGTTTAAATCCTATTTCTGGTGATTTTAATGTTCAAGCATCTGGCTTCATGATTGAAAACGGTAAAATTGCCAATCCTGTAACATTATTTGTTATCTCTGGTAACTTCTATGAAATGATGAATAATGTTGACTTAATTGGTAACGATATAGAAAAACGTTTCAATGAAATTGCATCACCTACTTTAAAGATTAAAGAACTTGCAATATCAGGAAAATAAAAAATATGCAGTGATTTATTCACTGCTTTTTATCTAATTTATTTAAATTATGGTAAAAAAGAATAAAATATGATAAAATTACAAAGGTGAATATTGTGAATAATTATAATGAGTTACTTATAAATTTGCCTAAAATTCATACCACAGAATTAGGCTATAAACGCATAAAAAACAATTTAAATATTGGTGATAGTGATGTTGTTAATTATTGCAAAAATTTAATTAACGATTGTAATTGTGAAATAGTGCGAATCGGAAAAAATTGGTATTGCAAATTAAACAATATTTGCATTACCGTAAATGCATACTCATTCACTATTATTACTGCACATATCATTAAATAGTTGTGTCAACTAATAGTAGACAAATTAGCATTGACTTTTATTTTTATAAGAAGTAAAATAAAAATGCTTCTGTGCGCGTTTGAAAAAAATTTAATCGGTAAATATTTAACTCAACTTTTAAAAATGCACGTTAGGAGGTAAGTTGTGAAATTATCAGAACAAATAAAAAAATATCGCAAAGAAAATAATTTAACACAAGAACAATTTGCCTCTAAACTTTTTGTTTCCAAACAGGCAGTTTCAAAATGGGAAACGGATCGAAGTTATCCGGATATTAATTTATTACCCCAAATTGCTGAAATGTTAAACATTAGTATTGATGAACTTATCGGAAAAAAAGATACTGAAAATAGCACAAATAATCAGGAAAAAATTATTGAGAAAAAAATACCAAAAAAGAAAATATTTATATGCGGTGCTATAGTATTATTTATTGCCATATTTTGTGTTTTTTTAATATCAATATTAAATAGCAATAAATACTTAATTAAAACCAAAAAATATTTCAAAGTTAAAATGCCTGATATTGAAAGTTTCGAAATACAAAACTTTGAAAACTGGCTCAATCAAGAAACTGAATTTGGTAACTATTATCCTAAATCAATGTATTACTATATCTTTAAAGATAATCAAAAACTTGAAGATTTTTCTTTCCATTTAAATGAATCTGCTGATTGGGGTAAAGATAAAATGAAAACATCTAGTGAGTTTTTTCCAGTAGCTATAGAAAAATATCTTGCAAATAGTGATTATTATTGTTTGGTTAATGTCAAGACCAAAGAAATTAATAATTACGATTTAGAAAAAGGTATTAATCATTTTATGTTAGCCTGTTATCAAATAAATAACAAAAGATTATATATTTTTGAATTTGACAAGGAGGTAAAATAATGAAAAAAATTGTAAAGATATTTCTGTTACTTTTTATTGTGCTAGTTATTACATCATGTTCTAATAATAGAAAAAATTCAGAGCCTACTCTTGATGATTCAAGCAGCAAAATTGTCGGCAAATATTATACTAACATTGATTGCGTTTTTTTACCAAGTTGGTCGGAAGATTCAGTTGAATATAAAACTGAAGCGCATAAAAATCGTTTTATTATTAAATTTAGTGAGAATTGTGATTATGTTTTACAACCAATTAAATATAAATTAGACGCAACAACATTTTCTTTCACATTTAATTGTAAAATTAGAGAAAGTGATTTAATTAAAAGATACGACGTATATGAAGATGGTATTTATTTAAATTATAGTTGCTTTATTGATAAATATGATAATGTGTATATTGCGGAAATCAGTATTGATAAAGAAAAAGTATATAATATAGATATAATGTGGCGATTAGTAGAAGAAAGCCAAAAAATAAAAACAGTTATGTATGATTATTATTTGAATTTTGATTCTTCAATTGATAAAGAGATTGTTGTTGATACTAATAAAATAGCTGCAGTTGAAAAAGATAGTTCTTTAGATTCAACTAGTTTCTTAGAAGAATTTAAAGACAATTTACAATTAAATGGTTCATACAAGTATGTAGATAATTTAATTATTTTTGCATATAATAAATATAACAGTATTGTTGCAATCGATACAAGTGGTCCAAAGATTCAATATTATTATCTTGTAATGCAAGATGATAACAATATAGTTACTTATCAAAGTTATAATTCAATAACAGAATTACCGATAAATAAACACTCATAAGGGTGTTTATTTGCTTTTTTTAAGTAATAATGTTATAATATTACGTAAATATCAAATTAAATCAAAATTAAGGAGTTAATATGAAAGCTAGTAAAATGTTAATTGCAACCCTAAAGGAAGCACCAAATGAAGCAATTATATCTAGTCATATTTTATTAATAAGAGCTGGTATGATTCGTAAATTAGTTGCTGGAGTATATAATTATTTACCACTCGGACTAAGAACTTTACATAAAATTGAAAACATTATTCGTGAAGAAATGGATGAAGCAGGCAGCCTTGAAATCTTGTCTTCAGCTATTCAACCTAAAGAATTATGGGTTGAATCAGGAAGATGGCAAAAATATGGACCTGAACTAATGCGTTTTAAAGATCGCCATGATCGTGAATTTTGTTTAGGACCTACTCATGAAGAAATATTTACTGATTTAGTAAGAAATGAAATTAAATCACGTAAAAATTTACCAATTAACTTGTACCAAATTCAAACAAAATATCGTGATGAATTACGTCCTAGATTTGGATTAATGCGTGGTAGAGAATTCATTATGAAGGATGCCTATAGTTTTGATTTAGATCAAACTGGTTTAGATAAGTCATATAAATTAATGTATGAAACTTATGAAAAGATCTTTACTAGACTTGGTTTAAACTATAAGATTGTGCTCGCGGATACAGGCGCAATCGGTGGAAGTGGCTCTCACCAATTTATGGCTATTTCTGAAGTTGGCGAAAGCGACATCATTTATTGTGATGAATGTGGGTATGCAGCTGACCAAGAAAAAGCTGAATCAGTAGCCGAAGATACAAATAGTACTGATGAAGAAAAGCCTTTAAACAAAGTCCATACTCCAAAACATAAAACTATAGAAGAAATATGTAAATACTTAAATATTACTCCAAAGCAAGTAGTAAAATCACTTATCTATTACAATATTGCTAATAATAGCTTAGTTATGGTATTAGTAAGAGGCGATCGTGATGTAAATGAAATCAAAGTTATCAATGCTTTAGGTATTGCTGAACATGAATTAGTATTAGCTTCTAATGAACAAATAAGTTCAATTGGTTCAGTCGAAGGCTTTGTTGGGCCAGCTAACCTAGATATTGAAACATTAGTAGACGAAGAAGTTACTAAAATGAAAAACTTTGTCGTTGGTGCTAATGAAAGTGATTATCACTTTGAAAACGCTAATTTTGGTCGTGATTTCACTGGTAAAGTACTTCAAGTTAGGGCTACAGTCGATAATGATTTATGTCCAGTTTGCCATAAACCTTTAAAAATGGAAAGAGGCATTGAAATTGGTCAAATTTTCAAACTTGGAACTAAATACTCAGATCCGTTAAAATGTACATATCAAGATGAACAAGGTATCGCAAGACCAATGATAATGGGCTGTTATGGTATTGGTGTAACTAGAACTATGTCTAGTATCATTGAACAAAATCACGATGAACATGGTATTGTCTGGCCTTTAAATGTAGCACCATATCATGTTGTAGTTGTTCCAATCAATTATAATGATGAAAATATGCGAAAAGGTGCCGATTACATTTATGAAACTTTGAAAAAAGCCAAAGTTGAAGTTGTTTTAGATGATCGTGATGCTAAACCTGGCTTTAAATTTAAAGACTGGGAATTAATCGGTATCCCATTTGTAATTACTGTTGGCAGATTAGCTGAAAATGGCGAATGTGAATTTAAAGTAAGAAAGACTCTAGAAAAAACTGAAATGAGCTTTAATGACGCTATTAATAAAGTTATCGAAGCAGTAAAAGATATTAAATAATAGGTTTTAAATGTATGAAAAAATTTATTAAGCTATTATTAGTCATAATTACTAGTATATTCATACTAACTGGTTGTGATATTACATCAACTAATGGAGAAACTAAAAAACTTGACACTCCATATCTTGAGTATGGTACAAATAGTATTATTTGGGATTCAATTACCAATGCGGATGAATATTTAATCTATGTTGATGATGTTTATCTAACTAAAACTAATCATGCTTATTTTGATGATTTTGAATTATCTGGAAAAACAGGTATGCTTTACATTATCGCAAGTGGTGATAAATCACGCTTTGAAAATAGTGATATTAGTAATAAAATAAATCTAGCAGATTTAGCCAATGTAAAAAGTAGTTATGAATCTAAGTTTTTAATGATTAATGATACTCATGGTGCTTTTGTAGATAATCAATATCCCGGAGTAGAACGACTTGCTAGTTTGATTAAACAACTAGGTGATGAATACATTAAAATTGCTAATGGTGATATCTTGCAAGGTTCGTATATTTCTAATATCTTATGCGGATACCCAATGATTGACGCATTAAACAATATGAATTTTAATGCTTATGTTATTGGTAATCATGAATTTGATTGGGGCTTAGATAAAATTGCAGAATATAAAGATGGTAATTTAACTAATGGTGAAGCTAATTTTCCCTTTTTAGGTGCAAATATAATAGATAAAAAAACTAACGAAATTGTCGACTTTTTAGAACCATATACAATAATTGAAAAAAAAGATGTTCGAGTTGGTATAATCGGATTAATAGGCTCAAGATTAACCTCATCAATTCTTTATGAAAATGTAAAAGATTATGAATTTATTGATTGTGTTGATGTTGCCAAAAAATATGCAAAAGAGTTACGTACAACTAAAAGCTGTGATGTTGTTGTAGTTGCAATTCATGATTATGATTATGAAACTAACTATCAATTAGCTCAATTAGAAAATGATGAAACAATAGATGCCATATTCTGTGGACATACTCATACTTATGAAAATGAATATCAAACTAGAAAAGATGGTGTAAATATTCCAGTAGTTGAAAATAGAGACAAAAATCAAACTGCTGTATCTGTTTTACTAGAATTAAACGTTCGTAAAGATTTAGTTAAATACAATGTCAATTTCTATAATCCCGCAAATTTTAATCTAGATCCTGATATGACAAAAGTTTTAAAAGAATATCAATCATACATTGATGAAGGTAACCGATCACTTGGTATTGCAAGTTCATATTTAGATAAAAATACTCTTGGTAATATTTCGGTTGAAGCTATGCGTGATTCATTCAAAACTGATTTTGCCATTTTAAATACTGGTGGAGTACGTGCTTATATTTCTGATGGAAATGTAACAGTTTCTGACGTTTACAATGTTTTCCCATTTAATAATGAAGTATATCTTGTTGAAATTAAGGGAAGCGATTTGTTAAGATTTTATTATAATGCTGATTACTACATCTATATTAATAAAGATTTTAATGCATCAGAGATTATTTCTGACAAGACCTATAATGTTGCAATTATTGATTATGTATTTACAAATAGGTATTATCAATCATACTTTGGAAATGTCAAATATGTAGATACTGATGTAATAATGCGAGATTTGGTTATTGAATATATCGATAATCTTATATAAGTAGACGCCCTTTTAAAAGGGCGTTTTTTAACGTTTGAATTAATATTTACTCACCTAAAATTATTTCGAACGCTATGAGAAGGCTATTGTATATAAAAAAATAATAGCAAAAAGCTATTACTCTTCTTTGACAATTTTGTCAAGTTTATGGACACTTATAAGATTTGCTCCATATACATCAGTAGATGGATTAACAATGATAATTTCCGATTCATTAATATATTTAACGATTTCTTTAGGATTATTAGTAAAAGCTACAATCTTTTTACCAACATAATCTTCATTCATAAAAGTCGCAATTTCATTTAGATATCTTTTATGGGGTTGATGTTTACCAGGAGTGTTACCGGCTCCATATTTAAGTTCCCAAGTTGATTTATTATTTATTTGAATTTGAGAATAATTTGGGATGTAAACAAATTTAATAAAATAACTATTATTATTTGAAAAGACTACGTTAATAACTGATTTATCAGTATCTAGTCTTGATATTTGTACATTAGTATATTTTGTTTTCAAATGGTTTTCGTAATGTCTTATCTTTTTATTCACTTCAGATTTTGGTAATCTAACGTTATAAATAAAGACTATAATTGCTATTATTACAACAAATATAATGATAAAATACATACTATCACCTCAAGGCAAAAACTATCATACTTTGAACTTTTTTGCAAACAAAACACATTTAATTTTTAATTGGTTTAATTCTTTGGTTTATGAAAAAAACAGAAAAAATTTACATTAACCTTTTATTTGACACTAAAGCTTTTTTGTATTATAATTTTGACATACTTTTTAACAAAAATGAAAATTTGATTGTATTTAGGGAGGATTGGTTATGGTTAAAAAAATTATAAAAAGAGATGGACGAAGAAAAGTTTTTGATCCTCAAAAAATTGAAAATGCCATTTATAAAGCACAACTTGCTTGTGGTCAAGATGATTTAAGTGTTGTTAAGACCGCAACCGAAAAAGTTATTGAACAAGTTAACGCAAAGTATGAAACAAGTGTTTCAGTTGAAAACGTTCAAAATATTATTGAAAATGTTTTAATTGAAATGGGTGAAACAGAAGTTGCCAAAACATATATTCGCTATCGTGCAGAAAGAACAAGAGTTCGTGAAAGAAAAACTAACTTAATGCAATCTTTACATGATATTACATTTAAAGATTCAAAAGATGAAGATGCGAAACGTGAGAATGCTAATATAAATGCTGACACACCTATGGGTATGATGTTAAAATATGGTAGTGAATCTGCTAAACATTTTTATCTTAGTGAACTTATTAAACCTGAATATGCTAATGCTCATATTAGAGGGGATATTCATATTCACGATTTAGATTTCTATGCCCTAACTATGACATGTTGCCAAATTGATTTAATCAAATTATTTAAAGGTGGTTTTTCAACAGGCAATGGTTTCTTAAGAGAACCTAATGGTATTAGAAGTTATGCATCACTTGCTTGTATTGCTATTCAAGCCGATCAAAATGACCAACATGGTGGCCAAAGTGTTCCTAACTTTGATTATGCTATGGCTCTTGGGGTAAGAAAAACTTATAAAAAAGAACTTCGTAAAGCTCTTGAAAAAATGTTAGAATTTGAAGGCTATCAAATTAATGATGATGAGTTTAAACTAATGTTTTCAAATATTGAAGTAAACGAAGGCCGCGAAATTCGTATGGGTGACGAAAAAATTATTGAAGCTATCTATAACGAATTAAACAAAAAATATGCACCTATCAATGGCAAGATGTTTGATGCCGCATTAAAAATGGCAATGGATGAAACTAAAGATGCAACATACCAAGCAATGGAAGCTTTAATCCATAATCTTAATACAATGCACTCTCGTGCTGGTGCCCAAGTTCCATTTAGTTCACTAAACTATGGTACTGATACATCAGAAGAAGGACGTATTGTAATGCATGCTATCTTAGATGCTACAATTGCGGGATTAGGAAATGGTGAAACTCCAATTTTCCCTATTCAAATCTTCAAAGTAAAAGAAGGCATAAACTATAATCCTGAAGATCCAAACTACGATTTATTTAAGAAATCAATGTATTGCTCAGGAAAACGTTTATTTCCTAACTTCTCATTCATTGATGCACCTTACAATTTACAATATTATAAACCAGGTGATTATCGTACAGAAGCAGCTTATATGGGATGTCGTACACGTGTTGTTGCCAATGTTTATGATCCAACTAATGAAATAGTTACAGGTCGTGGTAATTTAAGTTTTACATCAATAAATTTGCCTCGTATTGCTTTACAGCTTATGAGTGTTAAAGATTTAGATGAAAAACTAACTAAGTTCTATGAAAGATTAGACTATTTAGTTGATTTATGCGTTGGTCAATTATTAGAACGTTTTGCTATTCAACAAGACAAATATGTTTACAATTTCCCATTCTTAATGGGCCAAGGAATTTGGCTTGGAAGTGATAAGTTAAAGTTCAATGATAAAATTTCGGAAGTTATTAAACATGGAACACTTACTGTAGGTTTCATTGGACTTGCGGAAACATTAAAGGCTTTAATTGGTGTACATCATGGTGAAAGCGATGAAGCTCAAAAATTAGGTCTTGAAATCATTGGCTTTATGAGACAAAAACTTGATCGTTATTCTAAGAAATATCGTTTAAATTTCTCGCTAATTGCAACCCCTGCTGAAGGCTTATCGGGAAGATTTGTAAAATTAGATAAGAAATTATTCGGCGAAATAGAAGGAATAACTAATCATAAATTCTATACTAACTCATTTCATATTCCTGTATACTACAATATTTCTGTATTTGACAAAATCAAGAAAGAAGCACCTTACCATGCTTTAACTAATGGTGGTCATATTTCTTATATTGAAGTAGATGGTGACATTGCTAAAAACCTAGATGCTTTTGAATCAATTATTCGTTGTATGAAAGAAGAAGGAATTGGTTACGGGGCTGTTAACCACCCTGTTGACCGCGATAGTATTTGTGGATTTAATGGTATAATTGACAATGTTTGTCCTAAATGCGGTCGTAGTGAAGATGCAGTACCATTTGAAAGAATTAGAAGAATTACTGGTTATTTAGTTGGTACACTTGATCGTTTTAACGATGCTAAACGTGATGAAGTTGAAAGTCGTGTAAAACATATGAAGGCTGATATTAATGAACATTAGAATCGCAGGAGAAATATCTGAGTCAATTGTTGATGGTCCAGGTATAAGATATGTGGTATTTACTCAAGGTTGTCCACATCACTGTGTAGGTTGTCATAATCCTGAAACTCATGATTTTGATAAAGGAACAAGCATTGATGTTGATGAAATTTGCTCACGTTTTGCTAAACACCCTTACATGAGTGGTCTAACTATTAGTGGTGGTGAGCCGTTCGCGCAAAAATCGGCGATTTTGAGCCTTATAAAGGGATTTAAAAATATATTTCCTAAAAAAAACATATTAATTTATACTGGATACACTTTTGAACAATTAAAAGCATTTGCGAATCCTGAAATAAATGAAATACTATCACTTGCTGATTATTTGGTTGATGGACCATTTATTATTAGTAAAAGAGATATTTCTTTGATATTTAGAGGTAGTTCAAACCAAAGAATTATTGATTTAAAGCAAACCCAAGCATGTAATCAAGTTATAACAAAAGAATTTTAGTCCTACATTTGTAGGACTTTTTTTATGGCACTTACTTATTTATTTCATAAATTAATAATGGAGGTGTCGTATGAAATTAATAGTAGGAAATATGAGTAATGCAATTAAAGATTTTATTAAACGCAACAATTTTACTGAGCATGTTTTAGTAATAAATAAAATGTGTAACGTAAAAACTATTAAAGAACCCGTAGATGTTATTATTCCTTTTGGATATTTAACCGATGTAGGATTAATTAGTAACACGTTAGTTCATTTAGAAGAACTAATTATGAGCGTTGATGTAAAATCTATTAAATATGGTAATATGGTAAACAGAGAAAAAATTGATTTAATTGGCAAAAAATATGGTATACCGGTAGAACACATTGATAATTTAAATAAACGAACGCGTTTATTATTATAAAAACTATCTACTTGCCAAATGAAAATAATTAATGTATAATAAATAAGAAAAAATGTAGAAAATGCCGTTTTACAGCGTTTGAAAATTTATTTATGGGTAAATATCTACCTCAAACGCTAAAAAACGATTAAGGAGCTAATAATGTTACCTAACAAAGAAACACTATTAAAACGCCAAAATCATATCCGTAATTTCTCTATTATTGCTCATATCGATCATGGTAAAAGTACCCTAGCTGATCGTATTTTAGAAAAGACTAAAACTGTCGATATTAGAGAAATGAAAGATCAATTATTAGATTCAATGGATTTAGAAAGAGAACGTGGTATTACCATTAAACTAAATGCCGTTGAACTAAACTACCATGCAAAAAATGGCGAAGATTATATTTTTCACTTAATTGATACACCGGGGCATGTCGATTTTACTTATGAAGTTTCAAGAAGTCTTGCGGCATGTGAAGGTGCAGTCTTAGTCGTTGATGCTGCACAAGGAATTGAAGCTCAAACTTTGGCTAATGTTTATCTAGCAGTTGATAATGATTTAGAAATTATTACTTTAATAAATAAAATTGATCTACCTGCAGCTGACCCTGAACGTGTAAAAAAGGAAGTTGAAGATGTTATCGGTTTAGATGCTAGTGATGCAATTTTAGCAAGTGCTAAAGAAGGAATTGGTATTGATGAACTATTAGAACGTATTGTTGAAGTAATACCTGCTCCAACTGGTGATCCAACTGCTCCCGTAGAAGCATTAATCTTTGATTCTTTTTACGATGCATATCGTGGGGTAATCCCATCGGTAAGAATTAAAAATGGTACGATTAAAAAAGGCGATCATATTAAAATGATGGCAACTAATGCCATCTATGAAGTAGTAGAACTTGGTGTTAATACACCAAAAGAAAAAAAGAAAGACTATTTAACTGTAGGCGACGTTGGTTGGATTGCCGCAAGCATTAAAGATGTTCAAACTGTTCATGTTGGTGATACCATAACCACATTAGAAAATGAAACTAAAACGCCCCTTCCTGGATACCGAAGAATGAATTCAATGGTGTTTTGTGGTATATACCCAATTGAACCAAATAAATATGAAGAATTAAAAGATGCTTTAGAAAAACTAAGACTAAATGATGCGGCTTTAGTTTTTGAACCTGAAACCTCACAAGCGCTAGGCTTTGGCTTTAGAACAGGCTTTTTAGGACTTCTTCATATGGACGTTATTCAAGAAAGAATTGAAAGAGAATTTAAAATTGATTTGATTGCCACTGCCCCAAGCGTTGAATATCATGTATATTTAACTAATGGTGAAATGAAAGCAATTGACAATCCAAGTGAATTACCAGACTTTACAATGATAAACCGCATAGAAGAACCTTACGTTGAAGCCACAATTATGGTACCAAATGAATATGTAGGTCCAATAATGGAATTATGTCAAAATAAACGTGGTACTTTTGTTGGTATGAATTACATTGAAGAAACTAGGGTAGCTATTCGCTATGACTTACCACTTTCAGAAATTGTTTATGACTTTTTTGATCGTTTAAAATCTTCAACTAAAGGCTACGCATCACTTGATTACTCACCTAGTGATTATCGTGAATCAAAATTAGTTAAACTTGATATATTATTAAATGGTGATAAAGTTGATGCCTTAAGCATAATTGTCCATAAAGATTTTGCTTATCGAAGAGGTCGAGCACTAGTTCAAAAATTACGTGGCTTGATACCTCGTCAACAATTCGAAATACCAGTTCAAGCAGCGGTAAATGGGAAAATTGTTGCGAGAGAAAATGTTTCAGCTCTTCGTAAAGACGTTCTTGCAAAATGTTATGGTGGTGACATTAGCCGTAAGAAAAAACTTCTAGAAAAACAAAAAGAAGGTAAGAAACGTATGAAACAAGTGGGAAGTGTTGAAATTCCTCAAGATGCATTCTTAGCAGTTCTTAAATTAGATGATGACAACTCGAATTAATATTTGGGTTGTTTTTTTGCGCAAATTTTACTTTTTTTGCTAATTGTGATATAATAAATGCTGGTGATAGAAAATGCTAGGTCTTTACATTCATATACCTTTTTGCCATTCTATTTGTCCATACTGTGATTTTTGTAAATCAGTTTCCAATGAAAACCGGCAAAAAGAGTATGTAAAAGCGCTCTGTACGGAGTTGAAAATAAAAAATATTAATAATTATTCATTCAATACCGTTTATATCGGCGGTGGAACTCCATCTAGTATTTCGTTAAAACTTTTAGAAACTCTACTAGAAAGTCTTACTAAAACTATTGATGTAAATAAATTAATTGAATTTACAATCGAAGTAAATCCACAAGATATTAATGAAGAACTAGTAAAAATTCTTAGTAAGTATCACATAACAAGAGTTTCAATTGGTGTACAAACTTTTGTTCCAAAATTACAAAAGCTAATTAATCGTTTCATAACTGAAGAGGAACTTAATAAAAAAATCAACCTTTTAAACAATTATCAGATTAATAATATTAATGTTGATTTAATGTATGCCATACCTTCTCAAACTTTAGAAGATGTTGATATAGATTTATCAATCGTAACAAAATTAAATATAACACACATTTCCTATTACTCACTTATTTTAGAAGAGCACACAATCTTTTATCATCTAGTTAAACAAAATAAACTTAAGCTAATTTCTGAAGATTTAGAAGCCAAGATGTATCATCACATCTGTAATATCTTAAGAAAAAATAAATTTAATCGCTATGAAACAAGCAATTTTGCAAAGAAAGGTTATCGATCAATTCACAATCTCATATACTGGAATTGTGATGAATATTTGTCATTAGGTGCTAGTGGTAGTTCATACTATAATCATTGTCGTTTTACGACTACCAATAACATTAACAAATATATACAAGGTATTAATAACCATAAAGTTGAATTAGACGAGACAATAAATTTATCAATGCAGGAAGAAAAAAATGAAACAATAATTCTAGGACTTCGTAAAAAACAAGGTATTGATATAAATAGGTTTAAACAAAAATTTGGTATTTCCATCTTTGATGCTTATCCAAATATCAATTATTTAATAGAAGAAGGTAGTCTTAAATTAAATTATAATCATGTATATATTCCTGATAAATATGTTTATATAACAAATCACATTATTCTAAAAATTATTTAGAAAGATTTGATATAAGTGAGAAAACATAATAAAAACATATTAATGGTATCAATTATTCTGACAATTATTGTTGGTTTTATTATTGGTGTCATATCAACTAGTCAATTAAGAAGAGAAAACTATCAATTAAGTTACCAAGATATTCCTTATCTTCAGGTATTTTTAAATTCATTTTCGTTAAATTATTGGTACTTTTTCTTATTATGGTTAGTTGGCATAATTCCTTTAGGTTTTATAATTGCATATTTTATAATATATTTTAAGAGTTTTATGGAGGGAGTAACATTTGGCATTATTGTCAAGAGTTCTGGACTTTTTGGAGTTGCGACGTTCATAAAATTTGGTTTTCTCGAATTATTTTTAATATTTCCGTTACTCTATTATGTAGGTTATCAGTCTTTAAAGTTAAGTTTTAGAGGAAAAGATATGCTAAATTCTAAGAGTAATTATTTTAAAGTTATTATTGTTGCGACAATATTTATCGTAATATACGCATTATTAATATGTATAAAATTTAACTTTGTGGAGGCAAAGTATGAATGATTTGATCAGTGAATATCAACATTATCTCGTCTCAGAGAAGATGAAAAGTGAAAATACTGTACATTCGTATGTCAGCGATTTACAGAACTATATTTATTATTTAAATGAAAAGCAAGGCATTGATGATATTAGAGATGTAGATACAAAAACTATTCAAAAGTATCTTGCATATTTGAAAAAACTTGGATATAGTCCAACATCAACTAGTAGGGCATTAAGTGCTATCAAGAGTTTTCATAAATTTCTTTATTTAGAACATCGTACTTTAGAAAATCCTGCGACAAATTTGTCATCTCCAAAACTTGATAAAAAGCTTCCAACTGTCCTTTCAGTAGAAGAAGTAATCAAACTTTTAGATTCATTAGATGATTCTACTCCAATCCATCATCGCAACAAAGCAATGATTGAAATGGTTTACGGTACAGGACTTCGAGTATCAGAATTAGTTGGTCTAAAACTTCAAGATTTACATTTAACTAATAAGATGATATCGGTAAAAGGTAAAGGAAATAAAGAAAGAATTGTACCGATAAATGATTACGCAAATAAAGTATTGCGTGAATATATCATTAATTCAAGGCCCAAACTTGCCAAGCCTTCAAAAGATAACGGTTATGTCTTTTTAAATCATCTCGGCACCCCAATATCTAGACAAAGTTTTTTCTTAATTTTGAAAGAACAATGTACCAAAGCTGGCATTACTAAAGAGGTTTCACCCCATACCTTACGCCATTCATTTGCCACCCATTTACTTGAAGCAGGTACTGATTTACGCCTAATTCAAGAAATGTTAGGCCATGAAGATATCTCAACAACGCAGATTTACACTCATTTATCTAATCAAAAATTAAAAGAAATTTATAAAGGAGCACACCCACATGGAAAATAAAAAATTTAAAAGAATATTTGTAATCGTTACTGATTCAATGGGAATTGGAGCAGCATACGATGCCAAAAAATATGACGATTTAGGCGCAAATACCTTTGGTCATATTGCAAACTTAAGTGAAAGTTTCAATGTACCAACCCTAACAAAACTAGGAATTGGCAATATTTGTCCTAATAACAAGACCCCCTTTATGGCAAAACCAATGGGAATTGTCGCAAGAATGATTGAACAAAGTGTTGGTAAAGATACTTTAACAGGCCATTTTGAAATGATGGGATTAAAGGTTACTACCCCATTTCCATCCTTTACCGAAACTGGTTTCCCAAAAGAATTAATTGATGATTTAGAACAATTTAGTGGTCGAAAAGTTATCGGTAATAAGAGCGCTAGTGGTACAGAAATCATTAAAGAATTAGGAGAAGAACAACTAAAAACTGGTGCTTTAATCGTTTATACTTCAGCTGATTCAGTTCTCCAAATTGCCGCAAACGAAGCTGTTATTCCACTTGATGAATTATACAAAATTTGTGCCTACGCAAGAAAAATTACTATTGAAAATAAAGCATGGCAAGTTGGAAGAATCATCGCAAGACCATTTGTTGGTACTTCAAAAGATAATTTTACTAGAACAACTAACCGTCATGACTACGCTTTAAAGCCTTTTGCTAAAACTACATTGAATTTTTTACAAGAGAAGGGCTATGATGTTGTTGCAATTGGTAAAATTAATGATATTTTTGATGGCTACGGCGTAACTGAAGCTACCAGAACAGTGTCAAATCATGATGGTATGTTGAAAACAACCGCATATTTAGATAAAAATTTCACTGGACTTTGCTTTACTAACCTAGTTGATTTTGATGCTTTATACGGCCATCGCAGAAATTTACCTGGATATCGTATGGCAATCGAAGAATTTGATGTTGATTTAAAGAATTTTATTGAAAAAATGCATAATGATGATTTAGTAATAGTTGTTGCGGATCACGGAAATGACCCAATCCATCACGGAACTGATCATACTAGAGAAATGGTACCATTTATTTGCTATCATAAACATATAAATGGTAGAGTTTTACCGGATTTTGATACATTTGCTAATGTTGGCGCAACAATTTGTGACAATTTTAACTGCGAAATGCCTAAATTAGGTACATCTGTACTAGGAGAAATAACAAAATGAGAGAAAGATTTGTAATTAAATTCGATGATAAAGACGATATTGTAGGATATCGTTGGTATAATCCCGATGTAAAACCAATCGGAACTATTCAAATAGCTCATGGGTTGTCTGAACACGTATTAAGATATGATGAATTTGCCAATTTTTTGGTTGATAATGGCTTTCAAGTGCTTGGTGAAGACCATTATCACCATGGAGAGTCAGCAGAAGAACCTTCAAAAGTTGGGGTAATTAGCGATTATGACTTTATTGATGCGGTGATAAAGAGTATAAAACTCGTTAGAGAGGAATTTGCAAGTGAATTTACGGGAATTCGTTGTCTTTTCTCCCACAGTATGGGTTCAATTTCCTCACAAGAATATATTCAACGTTACCCTAATGACTTTGATAAACTAATATTATCTGGTACTGATGTTGGTGATGCAAGATATGGACTATTAAAAATATTAACTAGTATGACTTCTAAAAATGATCCCGCAAGATGTTCTAAATTAATTAATAAACTTACTTTTGGCGGCTTTCAAAAAAAATTTGAAGAAGATTCTGAATTTAACTGGCTATCAAAGAGTTCTGAAAATATAAAAAATTATGAAGCTGATCCATTATGTGGTGCACCTGTACCTGATATGGTTTATCATTCGATCGCATGTAGTTTAAGAAAATCTTTTAAAAAATCATCAATTGAAAAAGTAAATAAGAATTTAAAAATTTTCATTTTCTCTGGTGCTAAAGACCCAGTTAGTAATTTTGGTAAATCAGTTAATAAACTATATAAAAAATATCAAAAAGCAGGATTAAGCGTTTCTAAAAAATTATATGAAGATTTACGTCATGAATCACTAAATGAAAATGAACGCTATGAAATTTATAATGATGTTTTAAACTTTTTTAAGTCTTAAAAGCCTTCTGTGAGCGATTGAGATTTAAAAAGACGAATATTTATTAATCTAATCGTTTTTAGAAAGCGTTAGGAATCGTTTAAATTCCTAGCGTTTTTTATTTTTTATTTATTTTCTAATAAATTAATTTACAGAATATCAAAATAAAAAACAATATATTTATTAGATTAAAGATTAATGAAAGTGGGGATTAAAAAGTTATTAACATCTAAAATTAGTTATGCACATTATTATAAAAATATAAATTTATTGGCTTTTTACTTATGTTTTTTACAAGTTAACATAATATATATTATAGGAAGTAAAATATAAATATAAAAAAATAAAGTAATTGATTAATAAATGTACTATTTCTAATTAATTAAGTGTTTATTTACTGTTTTTTTACTTTTACGACAATTAAACTAACTCATTTTTAGCATTTATGAGCATATTTATTTTGTTAAAATATTTTAAACCTCAAAATCATTGTTTTTTAACATCTTTTACGCTTATGTGAATAACTTTAGAGTATTAATGGTTAAAACTTAAAAAAAGGCCCTTTTTAGGCCTTATTTTTGATTTTTAAACTTGTTTATTAACAGTTTTTCTTCTACTTTTATTAAAATTAATATGTTTTTAATAAAAAAACACCTTTTTATAGCAATCGAAATAAAAAAGTTGGATATTTATCCAACTCGTTTTCTTACGTTTGTTATTATAATTCATCAATTTTAGTTAAAACATTGATTCCAATTTTTTCTGCCTCTTCATAAATAGCTAGTGTATATTTATCCTGTATTCGATTAGGAGCGTGTGCATCATCATTAATTATAATTCTTGCGTTCATTTGTTTTGCCAGTAACCAAAACTCACGTCTTGGATAAGGGAAATTAATCTCACCATTTTGATAAAATACTTTATCTTGGTAATATGAATTTCTTATACCATTGGCATTAATTTCTAAAACTACATTATTTTTAATTGCTGAAGCGATAATTCTTTTTGACGCCTCTTCACATTTTTTATTCCAGTCTTTAATATTCCAGGCAAATATCTCAGGATGTGCTAATATCTTAAATAAGCCTGTTTCTAAGCCTTTGACAACTGTATTAGTGTATATTTCTATTTCATCTTCTGTTAAGGGGTGATCAAATATACTAATGTATTTGCCATTTACAAAAATATAGTGTTGGCCTAAAACCAGTAAATCTAGTTCTTTTTTGAATTTTTCATATAAAGGTTTTAATTCTTCCATGTACTCAATTTCAACGCCAAATAACACCTTTATTTCGCCTTTATAGTTATTTCTTGCCCTCTGTAAGTGATCCAAATAAATTTCATCGTATTGTTCTATGCTCATTCTTCTAGAAGCAAGCTTTTTTTGCAATTCTTTTGTGAACGGACCATGATCAGTAATTGCTATAGTGTGATAACCTAGTTGAATAGCTCGTTTTACGTAATCTTCTACATCGCCAATAGCATGTTTACATAAAAATGTATGTGTATGATAATTAGATTCAATCTTTGTTTTCATAATTTAGCCCAAAAATAAGTCGTGGATCGTTTTCTGAGATAATTTTCATCCAACGAGCACTTCTTCCTTTGCCAAGTGGCATGATAATTTGTTCATCACGAAGTTTAAAAAGAATACGATTGATAGTTGAATCACTAGCATTGGGGTGAATTCTTCTAATATCATCTTTTGTAAAATAAACTGGCATCTTTTGTAAAATAGTTACTTCTATTACATCACTCTTAAAAGCTCGTTCTTGTTGAGTAAGCTTTTTAATCATTTCTTGAAGCGTTGAATATGTTTGTGCAATCAATTCGAAGACTAATCTAACAGTATCAGTAGTTTTTAAGTAATTATCTTGGTAATTAATGCTTCCTTTTGCAACTGCAGTATCAATTTTATTTTTAAACGTAGTGTAAGTTTCAAAAAAACTAACATAGTGAATTGAAATTACATCAGATAATAAAATCATGTAGTATAAAGATAAGATTGCTGCAAGCTCATTATGATTAGAATAAGGTTTTAAATTAACCATTTCCATAAACACAATAACTGATAGAAAAATATGCTCAAATTTATCGTTTTTGAACCAATCCTGGTATTTTTCAAGAATTCGTTCATAAGTAAGTCTTAAGCTTACTTTATTTTCAAGTATTGCATTTGAAAATTTAATTGTTGTTTTACCATATATTAAGTTTAAACAATCTAAAATATCACTACCATTAAAGAATAAATGATTAGTGGCCTTATCATAAATCATATTGACAACTTTTTTTATCCCAACAACCATTTGTTCTTCTTTATTTTTAGGTAAAGAATTTTTAGTAATAAGTAATCGTAAACGATTATCAGTAATATCAACACCTATTAAATTAGCTAGAAAAAATGTATCTTTTTCAATTACTTCATTTCTTAAATACTTGGCTTGATCTTTTATTTTTTCTTCATATTCAAGATTCATTCCAAGTAATCGATATGTTGATAACATGTCCATCAAAACATCCGATGGAATTGTATAATGTTTTAATATTTCGAAATTATCCATTATTACACCTCAAGTTTATTATAAAATAAAATTATTTTTTTTGCAACAAAAAGAAACAAAAACCCTAAGAGACTTAGGGCAGTTATTCTGACATTTTCTTTTTATTAATTGCTTCTTCTATTTTAGTAAAAATAAGTGGGACTACATAAATACCTAAAAAGGCAATTAAGAAATGCATTACAATAGTAAAAATAGCATTTTCATGAATATCTTTAGGAACGATGCCATAAATAAGATACGTCACTCCAACTATGGCAAGGCCAATTGCTAATCGTAATAGTTTTTGAAGCTTAGGTACATTACAGCCAAAATTGACCGTTTTTTCCTCTAAAAAGGCTCCACTTGCAAACCCTAGTATCATACCATAACTTTTTAAAAAGTCACGACCGAATAAAAAACTTCCTTCAGAATTCTTAAAGAATAAACAAGGTGTAAAGATAGTTAAAGTTACAATGTACAAAATCCACTTCTTTTCACCAAACATATCTTGTAAAAATGCACATAGGAAAGCAATTGCCACACCAATGACAATACCGGTTAAAACATCACTTGGGAAGTGAACACCTAAATAAATTCTACTAATTCCGACTAGTATAATGAATGCAATAAAAGCAATTCTTACAACAAGTAATCGTTTTGCGTTATATTGTAAACATACTGAAGAATATAATGCGGCACTATTTTGACTATGGCCACTTGGAAATGAAGTTCCTGTTGCCCCATCTTTTAACGATGTATCAACTAATTTTCTTAAATATTCATGTCCTTCATATTCAAACGGTCTTCTTCTATTAACTAAGCCTTTAACAAAGTTATTAATTAAAAATGAAGAAACCAAAGTATAGCCAATAATTAACCCTTTATCTTTATCATATAACCAATATATAATTAGAAATAAAATGATTAAAAACAAACTTCCTAGAATTGTTGAAACAAAATAATTGAAATAATTAAAAAAAGTATTTCGCATTGAATCGAAAAATTCTAGTATTTTCCATTCCAAACTCATATAGCCTCCTATTATCTACGATAAGTATCACGTCTTAATATTTTAGATGCTTTTGAAAGTTCAATTAAAGTTTTTACTTCGTGTATATCTAATCTGCGAATTGCGCCTTCTGAAAGATCATTAATTTCAACACAGCCAAATCTTACTCTAGTAAGTCTTTTTACTTCATAGCCGATAGTTTTAAACATTTCTTTTACTTGGTGATTCATGCCTTGGGTAATAACGATTCTAACTAGAGTTGAGCTGTTAGCACGATCAATCGATTCGATACTGACGATTGCGGGTAAAGTTAGTTTACCATTAACCATTACCCCATTTTCAAGTTTATCTAAATCATCTTTATTCATTATTCCCTTAACTCTAACAAGGTATTCTTTTTGAATTCCGCTTTTCGGTCCAACCATCATATTCATAAAATTTCCATCATTGGTAAGCAAGATTACACCTTTAGTGTCGTAGTCTAATCTTCCTACAGGAAATATTCTTAAATCTCTATATTCAGAAGGAAGCAAATCCATTACGGTTTTTCTTCCTAAATCATCGTTTACGGTGCTGATACAACTGCGTGGTTTATTTAAAGCGAGGTAAATGGACGAGGTTTTAAATACAACTACATCATCAACACTAACTTCATCACTGGGTCTAACTTTACAACCTAGTGAATTTACTACTTCACCATTAACTTTTACGCGGCCCTCCAAAATTAATTCTTCGGCTTTTCTTCTTGATGTCAATCCGCTTGCGGCAATACGTTTTTGAATTCTTTCCATTTTTTCCTCCTCTTAATTGTCATTTTTATTAAGTAAATTATACCAAAAACGATAATTTATTGCAAGCGATTTAATAACATTTTTTTAGCCTAAAAAAGGGCTCATTTTAGAACTTTTCTAAAGAACCCGCATAATTATTGCAATAAAAAGATAAGTTAGCAAATTTGCCAAAAATAAGGGTATTAAAATTTTGCTATTTTTGCTACTTTTTAAGGCTGATAAATAGGTAATTACAACATAAAAGGTAGTATCAAAACTATTTTGAATTAATGTTGCACATTTCCCATAAAAAGAATCAACACCATACTTTTTATATATTGAAGTCATTGTAAGGAGTGATGATGACCATGAAATCGGTTTTGTTAGCATTTGGATGATTAATTCTGGGCAAATAAATTTTTCAACTCCGCACAGATGCATTTTTTCGACTATTCCCGAATTTAAAAAAACATTTAGCACTAATACAATGCCAAGCATTGATGGAAACATTTTAAGAAGTGAACGATAACTATCTTCTACTCCTATCGAAAAAGACTCATATAAATTTACTTTTTTAAATAAGCCAAACAAAAAAATTATTATAATATACAAAACAATTACTTGCATTTAGAGACAAACCTCATAAAGATATCTAATAATATTCCAACAACAAATGCAAATGTACTACAAATTATCATAGCAATGACTAGTGCACAATCGGTAACACCGCCAAAAGAATTTCTAATACTAATAATGTTTAGTGGAAACATGCTCAAAGTACATACATTGATAGTTATAAAAGTATTAACGCTTGCTCTTTTTTGATAATTATTTAATTTTATGTTACCATCAATTAATTCTACAGCTTTTAAGCCAAGCGAGGTTGCGGCGGCACCAATACCTAAAATATTTGCCACCAAATTTGCACACACATACTCCATTTCTTTGGAGTTTTTATCTAAATTAGGAAATAGTTTTGAAACCGGCTTTTTAAGTAATTTTGCTAACCGTGAGATTAAACCTGAATCATTAGCAATATTAAAGATACCATTCCAAAACATTATTAATAAAGACATACTAATAAATGTTTTAAGCGCTTCATTTGTTGAGTTCAAGATTATTGAAGACATGTTCTTTATGTTACCTGTAAAGAAGCTGATAATAATACCTAGAAAAAATAAGACAACCCACAAAATACTCATATTAACTCCGCTTATTTAAAACTTTTTCGCAAATCACTTCTTCTTGTTTTAAATACTGAATTACTAAATTGTCATTATTATTAATAACTCGGTAATCTATTTTCTCACAATAAGCAATTGGAACCAAGAGATCAGCTTTTTTTACGAAATAATTCTTATTTTTTTTCATCTTAAAATACAATTCGAACTTAGATATAATCTGTTTATTATGATAAGTGTTAAAACATTCTTTCGCAAGATTTTGATGAAATTCCCAATCGTTGCCGCAGCCCAAAGTAACAATCACAATTTCCATATCATCTTTTTCGAAGACACTAACCAATGTTCTCCCCGCAAGTTTTGTGTAACCAGTTTTACCACCGATGGCAACATCGCCTTTTATTAATCGATGTTTATTTGAAAAATACATTTTCTTATTATCTAGTAAATTAGCAACATAATTTTTAGTTGAAGTAATTTCACGAAAAACCGTATTATTCATTGCGTAACTCATCAATAATGCCATATCGTATGCGGTGGTATAATTTTTGGTAGTAGTATCAAGACCACTAGGATTTTCAAATGTTGAATCGTTCATTCCAATCTTTTTAGCAGTCCTATTCATTAAATAAATAAAATCAGATACATTACCACTTAAATGATATGCAAGTACAGTAGCCGCATCATTGCCACTACACAACATCAAGCCATACAGTAAATCTTTAACTGTGATTACATCGCCAACTTTTAAATAGATTGATGATCCCTCACATTGGTTGACAAGATTACTTACAACAATAATATCATTCAAATTATAATTTTCAATGCATGTAATACAAGTCAATATTTTGGTAATTGATGCTGGTAACATTCTTGTTTTTTCATTACTAGCTGAAAGTACGCGATGTGTATTAGTTTCCATCGCAATGTATGATTTGGCGTATGTTGTAACCTTTACTGCTGGAATATCAACTTCAGTTTTTACTATTTTAGTATAAAAGACAGTAATAATAATACCTATATAACTAAGTAACAGAATTATAAATACTATTTTCTTTTTCATTATTTTCACCAATATATAATATGACACAACAAGAAAATATAGCACAAATAAAAGGTGTAGACCCCAATATCTACACCTTGATTATTTACTAAGAAATACTGTTATTAGATTATAAACTTCATCAATTGTTTTATTAAAATCTTCTAGATTAATATTTACTACTTGGCAATTATCTTGATTTTTAAACCAAGTAAATTGTCTTTTTGCATAATGTCTCGAATTCTTTTTAATTAGTTCAACCATTTCATTATAATCTATCTCATTATTTAAATATTGAATTACTTCTTTGTAACCTATTGCTACTTTTGAAGTCATTGAATAATTATTAATACCAATATTTTTAACTTCTTCAATTAAACCATCTGCTAGCATTTTATCAACGCGTTTGTTGATTCTATCATATAACGACTCACGATTATCATTCAAGAAAATTATTAAAGCATCATATACTAATTCGTTCTTTTTAGAACGTGAAGTATTATCAACATTAGATGAAATAAGTTCAATCGCTCTTAGGACCCTTTTTCGATTGTTTGGATGGATTTCACTTGCTTTATCAGGATCAAGATTAGCTAATACTTGATGTAACTCTTCATTAGTTAATGAATCGTATTTACTTTGTTCATTACTTCGTTTTTCTTCTAAGAATTGATAATTTTTAATTACCGAGTCAATGTATAATCCACTTCCACCAACAATTAAAGGGACTTTATTTTTGCTGGTTAAATCATCAATGCATTCTCTTACACCTTTTTGAAATTCGGCAATCGAGTATGTTTTACCAGAATCTAAGAAATCCATATAGTGATGAATAACTCCTTGCTTTTCATCATCGGTAGGTTTAGCAGTACCAATGTTCATTTTTTGATAAATTTGGTATGCATCTCCATTAATGATATCAGTTTGCAACCTTTTGGCAATTTCAATTGACAATTTTGTTTTACCAACCGCAGTTGGTCCCGTAATAACAATAACTTTTTTCATTATATTACTCGCTTAAATAATTTTTCAATTTCGTATTTGGTAAACTTAATTATAGTTGGTCTACCATGTGGACAAGTAAAAGGATTTTTGCATTCATCTAGTTTTCTCAAAAGTTCATTTACTTCTTCTAAAGAAATATTCATATTAGCTTTTATAGATTTCCTACAACTCATTGTCATAGCAAGTTCATCTAGTATTACTGATCTATTTGCTTTCTTGTTATTAATCACATTAGAGAATATATCATTTAAATATTCAGATTGCAAATCACTTGGAATCCAAACCGGAATATTTCTAATTAGTAAAGTGTTTGTGCCAAATTGTTCAAATGTTATACCAAGTTTTGCAAACTCATCTTCTTTTTCAAGCACCAAATTAATTTCATAGGCTGGTAATTCCATTTTAAGTGGTATCATCAATTCATATGTTTCTGGAGTAGACTCATTAAGTTTAGAAGATATCATTTCATACATAAATCTTTCCATCCCCGCATGTTGGTCAAGTAGGTATAAATTATCATCTTTTTCTAAAAGTAAATAAGTTTTATTATACTGACCAATATATTTCATATCTTTAAAGAATGAATGATTCTCACTTCTTAATTCAAAAGTTGGTTGTTCGTACGTTTCTTCTTTCAAAATAGGATTGGGTTTAGAAACGATTGGTTCATCAAATTCATAATTAAAGTCTTCATCTAAATCATCATTTTCTATTTTATTAGATTTTTTTATTTCGTCATCTTTGTAAGTAAATGGTTCTTCTTTAACCATTGAATCTTTTGCGGGCAGAGGTGAACTGACTACGAAATCGTCCCATTCAATTTTTTTATTTTCTTCAAAAATTGATTTTTCGTAAACATTAGTAGTTGGTTTTATTTCTTGAGAATAAACCATTTCAATTGATGATAATGCATTTGTTATTGCTTTAGTAATTAATCTTCTTAATTCATATTCATCGGTAAATCTAACTTCTTGTTTGGTTGGATGAACATTAACATCAACTAATCTTGTATCGGCATCAATCATTAAAATAGTTATTGGATATTTTCCAATTGGAAGCGTTGATTTATATGCATCAGTGATAGCAAAAGTTAAATTATTATTTTTAATAATACGATTGTTTATCATCATTGTAATACTATTTTTATTAGATCTAAAAACACTATTAGTAGATGTAAAACCATGAATTTTATACATCCCATTACTATCTTCAAAACTAATCATATTTTTTGCAACTTCATGTCCATAAATACTACGAATAATCATTGCATAATCGCCATCGCCTGTTGTTGCATATAAAACTTTAGAATTGTTGGAAAGAATGAATGCAATGTTTGGATATGCTAGGCTACATCTATTAACAAAGCTTAAAATGTGAGACAATTCAGTGCTAGCATTGCTTAAATGTTTAAATCTGGCAGGTGTATTGAAGAACAAATCTTCTACTTCAATGGCAGTACCTTTAGGAAAAGATATGTTTTTAGTTTCTTTGATAGTTCCTGCAACATATTTTTTTTGGATACCATTGTAACCATCAATTGATGATGAAATAGTAACTTTAGATACACTACTTATTGAAGGTAGAGCTTCACCTCTAAATCCTAGTGTTGCAATTGAAAATAAGTCATCGGCAGTAGCAATTTTACTAGTGGCATGAGGAAGTACAGCTAAGTTTATATCATCTTCAGTCATACCACAGCCATCATCGATGATACTCACCTTTTTTATCCCCGCATCAAATAATTCAATTCTAATAACAGTTGCATTCGCATCAATACTATTTTCAACAAGTTCTTTTACTACACTTGCGGGTCTTTCAACAACTTCACCTGCCGAAATTAGATTGGCAAGTTCAGTAGGCAATTTTTTTATTATTGGTCTATTCATCTTCATTTACCATCGCTTTTAATTTAGATAATGCAACTAAGGCATCAATTGGTTTCATATCATCAGGATTTAATGATTTCAATAAATTCAAAACGTCATCTGCTTCTTTAGTATTTTTCTCAACCACTTGAACAATTGGTTTATGATAGTTTTCAATCGATAAGGTTTTTTGATCAATATTTGACTTAGCTTCTAGTTTTTCTAATAAGTCTTGAGCTCTAAGAGTAACATCAGTTGGTATTTTAGCAAGTGAAGCTACATTTATGCCATAGCTTTGATCAGAAGGGCCATCTAAAACTTTATGCAAGAATACAAGTTCTCCAGTTTTATCAAAATTACTAGCATTAGCTTCAACATGCACATTTTTCAAAAATGGCAAACTTTGATCAAGTGATGTTAGTTCATGATAATGGGTTGAAAACAACGTTTTTGCTTTAGTTACAAAGTGAATATGCTCAATAATTGCTTGCGCAAGTGCCATACCATCAAAAGTTGCGGTACCACGTCCTACTTCATCTAAGATAATAAGACTACGTTCAGTAGCATTTTGAAGTGCATAGTTAACTTCTAACATTTCAGTCATAAATGTTGATTCACCACTTACAATATCATCACTTGAACCGATTCTTGTGAAAATTTGATCAAAAATTGGTAGTTTTGCGTAAGTAGCGGGAACAAACGAACCCATTTGAGCCATTATGGCAATTATAGCATTTTGTCGCATATAAGTTGATTTACCACTCATATTAGGACCCGTAATAAGTAATATTTTATCATTATTGTAAAGAATTAAATCATTAGGAATGAATGGTTTATCAAGGTTTACCTCAATAACCGGATGTCTTCCACCAACAATTTCCAATTCATCATATAAAGAAAAAGTTGGTCTTACATAATTATTAGTTTTAGCCACAATATTAAAGGCAATAAGCATGTCGATTTCTGAAACTATTTGCGCAACTTTTTGTAGTTTTGAAGCATATTCTTTACAAATATTGCGAATTTCGTTGAACAATTCCGATTCAAGTTCAATACTTCTTTCATCTGATCTAAGTATTAAAGCTTCTCTTTCTTTTAATTCTTCGGTAATGTAGCGTTCAGAGTTACTTGTTGTTTGTTTTCTAATATATCCAAATTCATCTTTGATTAAATTTAAATATGACTTTGTTACTTCAATATAATAACCAAATACTTTATTATAGCCTACTTTCAAATTTTTAATGCCAGTCTTTTCTTTTTCTCTTTTTTCGAGATTAATTAAGAAATCTTTATTTGTTGAACTAATATTTTTAATTTTATCTAATTCTTCGCTATAACCAGCTTTTATTACGCCACCATCTTTTAGACTAAAACCTGCGCTTTCATCGATTGATTTATTTAGCAAGTCATATAATTCATCAAAAGTAATTATTTGATTGGCTTTTTTCTTAGCTACTTTACCGTTAATTTTATTTAAATTATTTTTAATACTAGGTAATACGCCAATTGAACGTTTCAATTGAATTAAATCTTTGGGATTTAAATTACCATAACTAATGCGTCCTACAATTCTTTCTAAATCATAAATTTCCATTAAATCTTTTTTTACTTCTTCAACAATTAGGCCATTTTTGGCTAATTCATCAATAAAATCGTGGCGTTCATTAATTGCCTTTAAATCGACTAACGGAAACAAAATGCTTCTTTTTAAAAATCTTGAGCCCATTGCGGTAGAACATTTATCTAAAACACTAAAAAGATTATTTTTGAAACGGTTACCTTTTAATGATTCAACTAATTCAAGATTACGTACGACATTATTATCAAGTCTTAAATAGTCTTTGCTATCATAGTATGCAAAAGGTTGAAGGTGTACTAAAACTCTTTTTTGAGTTTTAACAATGTAGGCAAGTAGTCGTTTTGCACAAACTTTAATATTTTCAGGTAGGTTAACATACAAGCTATCTAAATAACTATCTAAGGTATTATCTTCACATATTGAAACTAGAACCCCAAGATTTTTAGTCAAATTGTTACAAACTAATTGATTTAAATTTTTGTTAGAAACTACTTCTTTGATTGAAAGCTTTGAGATCTCACCATAAATTAGATCAAAATTATTGGGGAATTGAGTTATTTTAGATTCACCAGTTGACAAATCAATATACGCAAAAGCATAGCCATTATCTAATTTTTCTATAGCTCCAATGTAATTATTATTTTTATCGCTTAAATATTTTTCATCTATATTAGTTCCAGGAGTAACGATTTTAGTTACATCACGATGAACAATTTTCTTTCCTCCAGGTTCTTCTAATTGTTCAACAATGGCAACTTTGTATCCCTTATTTGATAATTTTTCAATGTAGCTATCAACCGCATGATAAGGCACACCACACATTGGAACTTTTTCATTGCCAACCCCCGCATCACGGCCTGTCAAAACAATTTCTAATTCACGGCTTGCAACAAGAGCATCATTAAAAAACATTTCATAAAAATCACCTAGTCTAAAAAAGACTAAAGTGTCAGGGTAATTTTCTTTAATCTCTAAATATTGTCGCATCATAGGAGTATATAAATTCTTATCTATTTTTTCGTACATGCTATCACCTTACATTGTTGATTTTTTATAGATTATATCATAATTCATTTTTTTTGTCATTATTTAACAAATTTTTTATTTTTTTGCTATATAAAAATTTCCTAATATTTTTTTCATAAAAAAAGAAAAAAATAAGATTTCTTGAAATAGTCAAGAAAAAGTAGACACAAAAAAAGCATTAATTAAATCCCTGCTCA
>SAMEA104315427__coassemble_358_pt1 | contig 60260 bp, 54 predicted proteins | sample SAMEA104315427__metabat2_low_PE_045 | metagenome-assembled genome bin SAMEA104315427 (sample SAMEA104315427) | gut metagenome | biome: Monkey gut; feature: monkey-associated habitat; material: faeces | place: China | collected 2013
CGATGATTGACAACCCGTCAGTGTTCGTGTACACAATCTAGTGTACACGAACACACATCTAATATAACATTTGAGCATCCTTCTTGATTTTTTTGCGTGACGGGGTTATAATCAAAATGAGTTATATCTCAATGGACAAAATTTAATAGTTCGGAGGAAAAAACTATGTCAGATGAAGAAATTTTAGTAGCGTATTTTGGTGGTAAGCCTCAATGGAGTGGTAACAGACTTTATAAGATTGGCGATTTAAGAGTTGAATACTCTGGAACAAGACTATACAAGGTCGGTGGAGCTCGTATTGAATACTCTGGTAACAAACTTTATAAAATTAATGGTGAAAGAGTAGAATGGAGCGGCAACAACGTTTATAAGATTGGTAACAAGCGATTCTAGTTTCATACCACTTCAAATCGTGAGGGCTGCAGAATATGCGGCCTTCCCTTTTTACTATGTTAATGAAAGAATATAAGATGAGAAAACGTATATATGAAATAGTTTAGTCTGCAATAGAAAAAGATAGAATAAGCTATATTTATGATATTTTTATGATGCTTGTTATAATTCTAAGCATTATTCAACTTTGTTTTAAAACTGAATATTTAGCTTTTCAGATAATTGATAAAGTTGCATTAGTTGCATTTATTATTTATTATTTGTTAAGATGGTTAACTGCAGATTTAAAACTAAAAAAGGAATGGGTTTCTTTTGTAATTTATCCTTTTATTTTTATGGCAATTTTAAATTTCGTTTGCATTTTTACTGTTTTTAGTTTTGTTGATAATACGTTTAAGGTTTTGAAGATGTTTAGACTTATAAAGACCATAAGATACTCTAAGAGCATAAAGATGATGAAGACTGTTTTTATAGAACAGAAGAAATCTCTAATAACAGTTTGAATGGTCGCAATTGTATATATAATTTTTTCTGCAATTGTTATTTTTAATGCTTAACCAGATTCTTTTGAAACATTTTTTGTTTTAATATATTGGGCTACAGTTTCTCTAACCACAATGGGGTATGGCAATATTTATCCTGTTTCTGTAGCTGGTAAATCTGTTACAATGATATCAGCTATTTTTAGAATTGGCATTATTTCACTTCCTTCTGGTATAATTACAATTTGGTCCTTAAAAAAATGAATAAGCAAGAAAAACGACTGATGAAAATAATAATGAATGAGTCGAAGAAGGAGAGCAGATATGATTACAGAATTTTCAATTGAAACAATATCCAATTTAAATTACTATGTTTATAGACTTATTGACCCAAGAAATGGTCAAACTTTTTATGTTGGTAAAGGCAAAGGCAATAGGATTTTTCAACATGTAAAATGTGCAATTGATTTTTATGATGGTTTAGAAGAAACTAGCGATTTAGACCCCAATAAGCTTAGGATTATTAGAGATATTTTAAATGATGGATTAGAAGTTATTCATGTTATTCAAAGATGGAATCTAACAGAAAAAGAAGCATTTGAGGTTGAAGCTGCTTTAATAGATGCATATCAAGGCCTATCTAACCTTCAATCTGGTCACCACACAGAATATGGTGTTACAAATGCTGAGTTGTTAGAAAAAAGATTTAATATAAAAACTTATGAAGAGCCAACTGATTTTAAATATATTATTATTAAGGTTAGATGGTGGCGTTTAGAAGAATTGTTTGAAAAGTATCCAGAAACTTATAGATATGAATCAACGAGATATGCTTGGAAAATTAGACCAAGAAGTATAAATGAATACCCATATGTTTTTTCAGTAACAGATGGTATAGTTAAAGAAGTATACAAAATAAATGATTGGTATTTAGTTGAAGATAGAAAACGTCAAGCTTTCAATGGTGAAATAGCACCAGAAGAAATAAGAAAAAGATTTGTTGGGAAAAGGATTCCAGATACTTATGTTAAGAAAGGAATGGCATCTCCAGTATTATTCTCTAAAAATTAGGAGGGATTATGAAACAAGATTTGAAAGATGAAATTGATTTTAATTTGGATTGCAGAGCTGACTTCAAAAAATTACTAGATATGTTAAAAGAAGGGGGTAAATTAATCACTGAAGTAGACCCAGACTTAATTGAATTAAAAGTTAGCACAATGGATGCTACATATGATGATTTTGGTTTCTTTTTAGTTAAGCTTTTAAATGATAAGTATTTCACAAAAGATGAAAAAGACCATATTTATAATGTTGTAAAAGAAATGGATATGAGTGATTTTTATGATGATTCAGAAGACTTAATTAATGAGATAAAAAAAGTTGAAGAAGAAATAGATAAAGATAATTTAGTTGAAAGCATAGATGTGTTAAAACAAAAGTGTAAGGATAAATATGAACTGTATGTTTTACAACGAGCAGCTTTTGCGTTTGATTATATTGTTGATATAGACTAAGAGGCCAAATATGGATGCTTTGAAAGAAAAAATCTTGAAAACAGAATAAAAGAATTATTATCTAATAAAAATCCAGATTATAGATTTGACCCCTATGATCTAAGATGCATTGAGACTAAAAATGATGATTATTATAAAACGTTAAAATCATTTAAGTTTTTATATCATCTTTGTGGTGAGGCACAAATTTATTTATGAAATGAAATTGTTCCAATTGAAGTAAAAAGAAATAGAGGTAGAAGCAAATCATCAAATACTATTTTAGTCGATAATGAAAAAATAAAATTTGGAGTTAAATTAACAAATGGAAATATAGGGTTTGAAAATAATAAATTTACATTCCCGTATTATTTAACATTTTTATAAAAAAGATTTTTTAAAGAAACAGAATACATAAACTGGAATTGAAATTATTGTACAAAAAAAGTGGAATAGTTTGTGAGACAGTAAGAGCAATAATTCTAAAAATGAAAAGGTTGCTCTTGTGAAGAGTTTAATAGAAAGTTAGTATAGATTCCTATGTGTTGTGATAGAAGATAATGAATCCCGTATTGATGCTTTAATAAAAGAAACAGGACTTATTATTAAATTAATTACAATTAAAGAATGCGGATTTATTGTATCAATAATAGGTCTAATTCTTTATATGATTAGTAAACGACATATCAACATACAACATAAAAATATAAAAAGTGGTTTTTTTAAACCACTTTTTATATTAGTTAACTTATAGTGTCACAGTTATTTTAACATTTATAAGACTATTTAATCCAGTAATCTTTATAATTTGTCTATATACTAAATCAAAGACAGTTCGATTGTTTTTTAATCTACTCTAGAGAAAAAGATGTGTTATTGCTATTTTTTATTTGAAAAAAATATAGGTCAGTTAGAGAAAAATAAAATAAAGAGAATTATTGTTTATTTCGAAAAATTCAGAAATAAACCTAGAAAATAGTGAAAGCGATAAGTAAAATGAGTCCCAATTTATAATTGCACGCAAAATTTAAGTGGCATGTATATGTACAACAATATTTGCAGTGTTACACAATTAAAAATGCTATTGCCAAAAGCAATAGCATTAATTTCTAGCTTAAGAGGTGACCCACGGTACCACTTGGGAGCTTACTTATTCATTCTTGACAACTCCATAGGAAATTATCATAAGAGCTTTAATTAAAGCTTTCATAAATATCACCTCCTTAACACACTAAGGTTAATAAGCACCTTGGCACCTTAGTAAATATATTATATATGATTCTTTTTAAATAATCAAGTATATATAGTTTATTTATGCTGACTAAAAAAATAATATAATAATAAATATATGTAATGGCCTTATATTAAGGCCATCTTAAAGCATATATTATTCCTCAACACGCTCATATTGATATACAGTTATAGCATCTTCATCTGTTACAGGTACATGATTTCTAGAACTATTAATTGCTTCCATAAGTTCTTCACCTTCTAGGCCAACAAGATCTGTTTCTTTAAAAAGGTCACTATTAATGAATTCTTGAGGACTATTGAATCTAGTAATCTTTGTTATTTGTCCATATACTACCTCATAAACGGTACTATTATAAGCCCATAATACACCAATATCACTTACATCAATGTTACAAAGTTCATCGTAACTTGCTATTACATCGATAACTTTGCCTTCGTTTTTAAGTTTTTCAAATCTACTATCAGTAATTCCTGTTTTAAAGTAGTGAGGATGCGTGAATAAATTTTCATCAACGCCTTCGGTTGGATATTTAAGGTCCTCTTCATAGATACAACTATTTGTATACCATCCCATATAGTCTAGTGAATAATGGTCGTTAAAAGTAGCCCATGCCATTACTCCACCCCATTCACGCATACTACAACGTACTGCTTGTCCAGTATTCAAAACAGGTACACACCCGTCGTAACGTTGATGAGCATCACCACCAAAACAATAACCGTGTTCACGAATTTCTTCGGCCACTGCTTCAATAACATCATCTGTTAATGGTGCATCAATATAGTCATAATTTGACCACCACGTCCAACCTACAACTTTGTAGGTTAATTTCTTTTCTTTGTTTTCATCCATAATTAAAAGTTTCCTCAAGTAATATTTTTAAAATAATTATATTAGATTATAGAGCAATTATACCATAGTTTATATTAATATTCAAATAATAAATAAAATACTATGAAAATATATTAATATGATAAATATTCAAATTGCCATGGTGAGGTATTGAGCTATATTTTTTATAAAAACTGGTTAGTCTTTATTTAAATAAACAATAATACACATATACTATCAGTCTACTTGTGGTTGATTTTCCCATTATTTCAAATAAATGGTTGAATATATATAAATATAATGATATAATGTTAGCAAAGAAGAAAAAGGAGGAAAAAGAAAATGAAGAGAAAAACATTTATTTTGTTATGTGTTATTTTAAGTGCACTATTCATTAGTAGTTGTAAAATTTGCGTTGATCCCAAAACTAACCCCAATGATCCAAATTATAATCAACAAGAAAAAATAGATGGAACTTATTCCGCAAAAGCATTGCATTACGGAAATATCCCTGAATCATATACTATTACCATTAAAGACGAAAAGTATAATAATGCTAAATTTGAAAAGAAAGTTTTAGAAGAAGATTTAAGGTTTTGGATAAGAATTGATAATAGCTGTGAACCTGAACTAGTTGTGTATCCAAAAGGTACTTCTTGTTATTACATAATCGCAGAACCGCATTATTATTATACAAATATTCAATCAACTGAAACTACATTATCCCTAAATCAGCCCGCAATATCATATGAATATTATCTTTTTAAAACAAACGATAAACTCTATTTTGTTGAAATGACAGTTGAGGTATATGAAAATAATAATAGTGCAATAATTAAAGGGCAACCAACATTAAATGGATATTATGAATTAACTAAAATAGAAGATTTATTAAACACTAAAGGATATTATGTAGAAGAATCTAATGTTGGTAGTCTATTCTATAGAAATGGAACGCCTTCTTTCTTTGTTGAATATGAAGGAATCTTTAAAACTAAAGAACAAATTAGTGAAACGCTTGAACAAAATAATATGTATTCAACTTTAGACTTAAGTAAATATGATGATGAGTTTTTCAAAAAATATGATTTAATTGTTCTATCAGCTCAAATACAGTATGGTACAATAGTTTCGGTAGAAGATATTAAAATAAACACAGAAAATGCTAAAGTAGAATTAACTTTAAAAAATATTTCTACCTCACTAATTGCTGCTGATGCTCTTGACATTGTTGCACCATATCACGTAATAGTAGTAATTAAAAAAGGTCTTGTTGGAGATATTACTAAATTAGTAACTACTAGATTATACTAATAATATATTTTGAAATGAATTGTTTGCTAAAAAAATCATAATGGTATAATATATCATTAGGTGATAAAAGATGAAAGCTAGATTATACTTATTAGAAGGTACTTATCCAAGTAAAGTTATTATTAAGAATAATTTAATAACTAAAGAATATACCTATCAAAACTCACAAGAATTTATTAACGACATTAATAACTTATTTGAAATTAATAATAATCCTGACACAACAGTAATACTTGTACTTGATCCAAGTATTTGTAGAAACATTGCTATGGATAATGGTTTTGGAAAATTTCAATTAGCAGGTTATAATAATCTTAATAATTATGATGATATAAGGTTTTATCGCTATGATGAGAAAAATGATTTAGAAATATTTGAAGATATATATCAAAAAGATATACAGTCTTCAGATAATAAATTATTAAACCTAGCATTACAAAAAGATGTAGATTTAGAACTAGTTAAAAAAGGTGAAAACCTAATAAAAGAAATTAAATGTGAAATTCTTGAAATAGATGAAAATAAAGAATTAGTAGAATATATTGAAAAAGATTTATTAACAGATAAAAAACTAATAAGTATTGTAAATAAATATGACAAGATTAATACAATTAATAATCTTAAAGCCTCGATTTATGCGATTTATCAAATATGTAATAACCATAATGATATAAAAGAAATCATAAGAAATTGGATTCTATCTACTGAACCAATTATAAAAAATAATGACTATACTACTTTAACTCCTAAATTTGAAAGCATAGCAAAAGTATGCGATAATATATGTAATGATAGAACATATTTAACTTTTGAAGAAATTGAAGAAACAATAAAAGATAAATTTAATTACTTAATGATAATGAATATTGATTTATTAGAAGAATATAAATATCAAATAACATCAATAGATTTCAAAGAGAAAAAGGTATATTTTAAACCATGTTATTATTAGTAAATACTAAAATAGAGATTTGATGGATAGTCAAATCTCTATTTCTTTTTTGCACCTCTTCGCATACTTAATAAAAGTACCCCTACTAATGTTTAATAGGCTTGCGGCACCAACACTAGTTATTTCTTTATTACAATAACTCTTAAAAACTTGTATAAAATCACTTGTAATTTGATATGGAGGCCTACCCATATGGATACCTTTTTCTTTAGCAATTTTGATACCTTCAGCCTGGCGTTGCCTAATATTTTCCCTTTCATTTTGAGCAACAAAACTAAGAACTTGTAAAACAATATCACTAATAAATTTGCCAACTAAGTTCTTATTATCGGTTCTAGTATCAAGTAGTGGAAAATCTAAAACTACAATATCTGCTTTAATATCTTTGGTAATACTAGACCATTCTTCAATAATCATTTCATAATTTCTCCCCAAGCGATCAATTGATTTAATAATTAATAAGTCATTTTCTTTCAATCTTTTTTTCATCTTTTGATAATTAGGCCTTTCAAAATCTTTTCCACTTTGCTTATCAATGTAAATTTGTTTTTCATCAAGACCTTGTTTAAACATTTCATCTAACTGCCTATCAACATTTTGCGTAGTAGTAGATACTCTAACATAACCATATTCCATTTTATTTACCTCCATTTAGTTATGCGTAAATTATAACAAATTTTACTGTTAATACCATACAACAAAGTAAGCAAATAAGGAAATAATCGATTATTAAAAAACACAATAATTACTAAAAAAAGTATATATACTAAAAAATGCCATCTTACAAATACGCCTTTATTATGATAAAAATTGACAAAATACCTAAAAAGTGATATAATACACTTGTATGTATAGTTGTCATATACGATGACTAATTTCATATAATGTATTATTAAAATAAAAGATTTTTAAGAAAGGGAATTATTTTAAAAATGAAAAGAAAAACATTAACATTAACATTGAGTATTCTTGCTTGCCTAGCATTAATTGGGGTAGGCTTTGCATCATGGATAATTTCAGCAAATACTTCTACTGAAGCAACAGGTAGTTTCATAGTTGATACTGTAACTGATAACAGATTAGTAGCAACTGGTAGATGGATTACTATCACTAAAGATCCTGGAGAAAATGAAGTAGTAACTTCAGATGATAATTCAGCAAAAGTTTCTTTTGGCGCTCCAGCAGAAATGAAACATACTAAACCTTGGCTTACAAACGATAGTAAGGGTATAGTTGAAAAATTAACAGTTGTTTATGAACTTACTGTAAAAACTAAGGGTAATTCAACTGCTGTTACTGGTTTAAGTAGTACAGAAATTACTAGTAATCTTTCTTGTGCTGGTACATATGAAGGTTATATTGTGCTTCCTACAGCAGTAGTTTCAGAAGTAGGCGATGGTGTTTATCGCTTAACATTAGAGTTTAAGTGGGGTTCTAAATTTGGTGGTGTTAACCCATATGAATATTATAATGGAAAAACTTATACTGATGAATTAGCTCAAACTGCATTAACTGATTTAGGAGAAATAAATAAGTTAAATAGTCAAAAATTTACTTTAACAATTGATGTTAAAAGTAAATAAGAGAAAATAGTTAATAAATTATGGCAAAGTTAACAAGAAATTCTTATAAGAGAAAAATTATTCTTTTCGGTGTAATAGTATTCATGTCTATAGCATTAATCTCTACAGGTTTTGCCGCATGGGTAATGTCACAAGAAAAGAAAGCGTCTACAAATGGTAACGTAACAGTAGGTGCTGTTACTGAAGGTAACATTGAAATTACTCTTGATGAATTAACAGTTAAAGATTTCAAGTTTGAACCAAAAAAAGGAGACGACACAGGTCGTGTTCGTAGTGATGGTACAAATTTTGAATCATTAACTGTAACAGTAACTGGTACTATTAAGAATACACAATTCTTAAAAGAAGCAACTATTAAGATGAATGTACAAAATCAGGTAAATCAAGCAGTTACTGATGGTTACATTGTTTTACCTGAATGTGCTGGAAAAGAAGTTGTTTTAACTCTTACTGATGGTGGAAGTAAAACTGAAAAGAAATTTACTTATGATATAACAATTGAATGGGGTACTAAATTTGGTGGTAAAAACCCTGGTGAATATTATGACAGTGATGCATTTAATCCAAGTGAAGAAGAATTAAACGGCTTTGAAGGCACACAAGAAGAAAAAATAACAGCTTACATTAAGAGTGTATTAAATGCATTCCATGAACTATTAGATACAGCTACATACGAAGTAGTCGTTACTGCAAAACTTAATTAGTAGGTAATTATGTCTCCTTCTGAAATACTTTCAATCATAGTTACTGTTATCGGGGTATTTAGTTTCGCAACAATATTTACGATATTATACAAAAGTTATGCAAACTCGCAAATTGCAGAACTTAATTCAGGTAAAAAAGACATTGAATTAATTGATGAAGTAATCTATGAAAAACAAGAAAAAGTTAGAAGGCGCAGAAAGATAACTGGAACTATACGTACAGTTGTCTTTTATGCTATTATGGTGGTACTTATTCCATTGTTTATTTTTTCATTGATTAATCGATTTCAAAACAATGTCACAATGATAGGCAATAGAACTGTTATGGTTGTTGCAAGTAACTCAATGAGTTACAAAAATGAAGCTAATAGTTACTTATTTGATGACAGTTTAGGATTAAACAATCAGTTTAATACATACGATCTCATTATTCTTGAAAAAGTGAACAATGAAACCGACTTAAAAAAATATGATGTTATCGCGTTTAGAAATTCAAAAGGTAGTAATACTATTCACCGTATCATCGATATTGATTACAGTAGTACCCCATATAAATATACTACTAGAGGAGATATATACGACGAAAAAGGAACCGATGGTGAAAAACCTACTTTTGATAAAGTTATAGGTAGATATACTGGAAAACGTCTTGGTGGTGTAGGAATGTTCATCTTATTCCTACAATCATATGCGGGGATAATTACAGTATCATCGCTTATATATTGCTTATTAATGATTGATCGCATTGCAAATAAAATTGATAAAGTACAAGAAGAACGAATCAAAAAACTTGAAGAAGCTTTAGAATATGAAAATGAAGATAATTTAAATGAATTTAAAGCTATTTATACTGAAACAATTTATTACAAAGGCTATGCGTATAAATTTGATGAAAATGGTTTTGTTGATAAAACCGAAATAAATAACAACGAATACTTAGAAAAATCGGATAGTACAATGATTAAAGAATTGACTAACCAAGAAACTTCAGAAACCAAAACTGAAGAAATTACAATAAATGAAGAACAGGGAGAGTAACCTTATGAAAAAACCCTATTTTACAAGAAAGAACTTGATAGTTTTATCACTTGCATTCTTTTATTCTTTCTTACTACTATTTGTAGGTTTATGCCTAGATGGATCTCATCTACTAATAGGTAAAAAGAATCCAATAGCACTTGTTGCGGAAAAAATAAACTTTGAACCAATAAGATGTGGTGTAACAGGATATGTAAGTTTAATACTTGTTGCAATATATATATCTGTATTTGTAGCATTGTTCTTATACGAAAAAAGATATGCAGTTTTAAACAATAAAAAGCCGTATAGTCTAAAAATGATTTTATCTTATCTTGCATCACTAGTAGTATGCTTTATATTATCATTTGGCGTTGGTATGTTAATTTGTGGAAAAAATGGCATCAAAACAATGTATCAATTTACTGGTCAAAGTTTATTAATAACAACATGTATATATATTCTTGCATTTGCTTTTATTGGTGGAATATTGATGTTTATTGTAAACTTTACTCAAGTTGATAGACCATTTAGAGCATTTGAAGATAAAAACTATCCAGTACTTGATGACGATGATCTTGTTAAAAATGATGTTAGTTCAAACTTTGATGCTGTACCATCAAATAAAGTTAGTGGCACAGTAAGTGGTGAGGTTGGAATTGGTCAACCTGCTGCTACTGACAACAACAATTCAAGTGTTATTCGTCAAACAGAAGAACTAGATGACCGTGAAAAAGTATTCCCAGCATTATCAATGATGGATGAAGAATACGAAGGTTATGCGGTTGAAAATGTTGTTAGTGATAACTTAACATTAAATGAAATTGCAACAAGATTTAGAAATTATCTTGCCAAAGAAGAAAAATTATATTTTGATATTGATACAATTCGTTTCTTTGTGAGCGGATTTGCCGCAAGTCATTTCATGATTTTAGAAGGTTTATCTGGTACAGGTAAATCAAGCTTACCAAGATATTTTGCAAAGTTTATCAATGCTAATCTATTATTTGTTCCTGTCCAAGCAACATGGAGAGATAAAACTAACCTAATCGGTTACTTTAATGATTTCTCTAAAGCTTACAGTGAAACTGAATTCTTAACAAGCTTATATCATGCTAACTATAATCCTGATATGATACATATGTTTGTACTTGATGAAATGAACATTTCAAGAGTTGAATATTATTTTGCTGACTTCTTATCAGTGCTTGAATATCCTGAAGAAGAATGGAAAATAAAAATAATGCAACTTCCATATAATTTCATCCCTCCTGCAAAATTAGATGATGGTGTTATTCAAATACCTAATAACGTATACTTTGTAGGTACCGCAAACAAAGATGACTCAACATTCACAATTACTGATAAAGTTTATGACCGTGCAATCACAATTGATTTTGACAATCGTAATGATGCATTTAATGTAAATGGTGACGCATCAACAATTAACCTTAGTAGAAGTGCCCTTGCTAAACTATATCAAGAAGCTAAAAACAATAAGAGTTATCAAATGACTGATAATGATTATCAAAAATTCCAAACTATAAGTGATTACATTTATGATCAATTTGATATTACTTTTGGTAACCGTATTTTAAATCAAATATCTGAACTTGTTCCAGTATTTGTATCATGTGGTGGTACAAAAGAAGAAGCTCTTGACTTCTTACTTTCACGAAAAGTTATTAGCAAAATTGAAGGCCGTTTTGAAGAATATGTTAAAAATGCTTTAAGAGAATTACTTAACTTAATTCATAAAACATACGGAAAAGATGTTTTAAAACGTAGTGAAAAAACAATTCAGAATTTAATGAGAAGGTTATAACAATATGAAAATCATCGAAGAAAATCTTTTAAAAAAGATGATAACACAACTAAATAATTACGAAAAAAAGTATCAAGATGTAAAAGAACGTTTTACTCATTTAGAAGAAATTGAGTTTACATCTTTACAAGAACTTTCTTTCGAAAAAGATAATGAATTCTTCGATGAAGTAACCTTTATCTTAAGTGTTATCACTTCGATAATTGCTCATCCTCAAATATCTAACCGTGATGAAGATATTATCGAACGAGCTGAACAAGTTGGCAACATTACCAATGAAGCATTAAAACAAACGATACGTGATGCAAGTTTGTGGAAAGAAAAAGATTTTGAATTAGTTCCTGAATATATTCATTATCATCAACACATTGATGATTTAAAAATTTATGAAAATATCTTCATTGGTATGCTAATTCATCTAATTGATACAGAACTCGCTAAATATGATGTTTTCTATCAAAGACTTATTCCAAGTATGCAAACTGATGCATTGTTTATTGAAGAAAGCGAAAAAATTGAAAAGACATTAACAAAAATAGATAGTTTAAAACGTAAAATGTTACATATTAAAAATACAGCTTTTTACAAAGAAATATCTAAAGTTAATTTAAATTTAAGAAAAATACAACCCACAAATATTTTATTAAAAAACAAACTATATAATTTATGTTATAAATTCTATCGCAAATTTGTTATTTATGAAGATAATAAAAACTTACAAATTGATTTTAAAAAGTATTATTACTATCAAATATTAAGAGTATTTAAATTAAATGAATTTATGCTTGATGATAAAAATCAAAGTCTAGTATTTAACTATCAAGACAAAAAAATAAAACTAGCAGATAATGAAGAAAATTCTAAAATTAGTTTAGAAATTAAATATCACAATAATGTCTATAAACATCTTTTAATTCTATCAACTGATCGTGAATTAATAGATGAATACGCTGAAGATAAAGATTACATAACAACAGAAGTAATTTCCCTTTGGAATTTATATAACGTTGATACAAATGAATTTGTCTTCAACAATCAAGCAAGTGAAATAGAAATTGCTAGAAAATGGGTAATGAGTAAACTTCAAGAAGTAGTTGCAAAGAAAATGATTTACTCAAAATATTGCCCAATATGTAAAGATAAAAACTTAACAATTGAAAATGATATATATCATTGTAACAATTGTAAATCAATTTATACATTCAAAAAAGAAACGAAAGATGTAATTTGGTTTATTAAATTAAGGAGGTAACTCGCATGGAACAAAACATCCAAGAACCTAAAAAAACCACTATATTAATAGAAGACTTATATAAATCATATGGTGAAAAAGAAGTTCTACTTGGACTAAATTTAGAAGTTCATGAAGGCGAATTATTTGGATTTATTGGCCGAAATGGTATTGGTAAATCAACAACCATAGATTGCATGATTGGCGCTAAAAAATTCAATAAAGGTAGAATTGAATTAAATGGTTATGATATTGTAAAAGATCCTATTTATGCTAAAAAAAGTCTTGGATACGTTGCAAGTGAACCCACTTGTTATGAGGAAATGACAGGTTATGACTATTTAGAATTTGTTGCAAGCATATATGGTATGACTGAAGGTGACTTCAGAAGAAACAGTGAATATCTTTGTAACAGATTACAACTAAATTTAGATGAATTAAATAACCCTATTTCTGATTATTCACATGGTATGAAACAAAAACTATGTTTGGTTGCAAGCCTTATACATAGCCCTAAAGTATGGGTTTTAGATGAACCTACAGTTGGGCTTGACATAATGGCAGTAGAAGAACTTAAAAAAATGTTAAGGGAATATGCAAATCACAATAATACGGTTTTCGTTACAAGCCATAACATTGAATTAGTATCTAAAATATGCGATAAAGTTGCCATTATAAATGATGGTAAAGTTGTTGCATTATATGACTTAAATAAAAACCCTAATAAACGATTACAACTTTCAAAAATCTTTCTTGACACATATGGAGGTTAAAGATGCTAAACCTTTTAGCAAAAGATTTTAAACTTCTATTTGGAAAAGAAAAAAGTATTGCAAGAAGAATTGCAACTATTCTTGTAACCCTTATATTTATAGCGTGCTTTATTGCAATTGAAGTTTTTCTATTTACTACAATTTTAAATAAAATCAGTAAATATGATCAAGCACCAATTGCTTATATGAACCTATTTCTTACCGTAATATCAATACTAATAATTATTGCAAATATTTTTCAAGCAAAAAGATTATTCTTTAATGAAAAAGATATTGAACAACTAGCCAATAGACCAGTAAGTAATGGACAAATAATAAGTTCTAAAATGGTTTTCTTACTTATTATGCATTATGGTACAAGTTTATTATTTGTTTATCCACTGTTTGTAGCATACGGAATTATCTTTTCAAGAAGTTTCATATTCTACTATTTGGCTTTATTTTATCCGCTATTTTCATTCTTATTTGAAATGGGAATTGCTTTAATCTTAGTTTATCCCGTATGGCTTATTAACAAATATCTTAGAAAACATCTAATAATCAGATTTATTTGTGCTTTAGTAATCATCTTCATATGTTGTTATCTATATTCAAAAGTATTGAATTTATTTATTGAAATTGTCGCAGATAACAATATAAATGTTTTATTTACTACCGATTCAATAAACTTCTTTATGAATCTTAGAAAATATGAATTTCCAACTAACTTTCTAGTAGATATTTTTATAAGTTATCGCACATCAAGAATTTGGATGTATCTACTAATTGCAATAGGAGTTTTTGTAATTGGTTGTACAATTTGTATAGCAGCTTATGGTTATGTAAGAAATATTTCAATTAAAAATAAAGCAAAGAAAATTAAAAAAGAACCTAAATTAGTTAGTCCTAAAAAAGCTCTACTAAAAAAAGAATTTCTTTTAATTACTAAAAATCCTGGATATATTTTATCATTTACGGGTTTATTAATCGTTCAACCATTTTTAGTATTTTTAGTAACCAAATCAATGAATACAATTTTTTCTAAAGGTATCTTTAAATACTATGTATCTGTTGTACCTAATTTCTTACCATTAATGGATGTGCTTATCCTAATGTTATTTACGGTAATTATTGCGCAAGGCGCATCGAGCTACATATCAATGGAGAAAAAAACAATTAAAGTAATAAAAATACTTCCAGTTGAACCGCAAACCCAATTAATGATAAAAGTATTAATACCATTAGTGATGTCAGTAGCTTCACTATTTGTAACAACATTAGTTCTATTAGTTGGTAAACTAATAAACTTCCCAACCTTCATATTTGGTTTCTTATTAACCCTTGCATTACTCTTAATTTTTAGTATGATTTGTTTAAGAGAAGAATTACACATAAGACATTTAAAACCTAGGTCAACATTTAGATCTAATTTATGTGCATACCTTTTACCAATTGCTTACTTTGTAATTACAGCTTTATTATCATATTTAAAAATTAACCTAATACTTGCTTACTTTGTAGGTTTAATTCTAATTTCAATATTAGGAGTTATTATGGCAATTATACTTAAGAAGAATGCAAAATCATGGTTTATGGATTTGGATGTGGTGAACTAAATGAAAAAGAAAAACTTAATAATCTTATTATTAATACCTTTTGTAATTACTCTTGTTGGTGTAATTACCATTAACACAACTTTTAATTTTATTGAAAACGATATGATTGGAATAGATTGGTCTTATGATGAAATAGAAGGCATCAAATTAGAAGATAAACTTCACAAATTAGTTGCAAGTCCTATCTATGAACAAGGTTATCCCCCACTAAAAGAAGAAGCGCTGGTTTGGAGCGTTTATGATAGCGATAATCCTGAAGGAAATAAATATGCAAAAATTGTAAATGAAAATGATGACTGGTATTTACAACCATTACAAATTGGCGAAGTTAAAGTAACATGCTCAAATAAAAAAGGCAACATCTTTAAAACTATGACTGTTATAATTTTTAAAGATGGGGCAATTATTATTCAAGGTAAAATAAAAGCATCACAAAATAATATTGATCCTAATATCTATTATGGTGAATATGACTTTGACAACAACCTAAATAAGCAAAAAGCTACCTTTGAATTTGAAGTAAAAACTATTGGTGATTTACAAATAAATGACTTACAATATGTAAATAACACCCCTGATATTATTGAAATAGATGAAGTAAATAAAATTGTTAAAATTAAAACATCAGGTGATGCAAGTTTTACGGTAAAAACTAACAATGATGAGATGGTAAAACCAATGACTTATTCATTTAAAGTAGTAAAAGATGGCGTAAATGTCTATGACTATAATCAACTACTTGCATGTACAAATAAATCAACCGATGGTGAAATTGTTGTACTTAGAAAGTCATTTGAATCAATTGATAATTTAATAAAAGCAACTGATAATAACGTAGTATGTTTTGGTAACTATACAGATGGTAAAAAAATTGATTTTACATCTGATGTATATTCATTTGAAACAACTTATAATCAAGATTATATTAAAGCTTGGAACGAATTTGTAAATAGCAATCCACGTTATAAGAAGATATCTAATAGAGTGCTTGCGGGGATAAGAGTACAAAAAGATTTCTATGGTAATGGTTACACAGTAAATCTTCATAATTTAACTTTCCCATCAAGTACAATGGATGTAGTTGATAGTAATGGTAATAAAACGACAATTCCTGCTCTTTCAAAAGATGATCTATATAGAGGACCTCTACCATTTTACAGTTTAGGCGAACATGATAATATGCCACTTATTGAAGCATTCGGTCAAGATAATGTCGGTATGTATGTAGATGGCAGTGACATTTTAATCAATGACGTTAATTTAAAAAACTGTGATTTTGGTAACTTAATGTCAAACTTAGATTATGTTGGTACCGTTCTTGAAACTAATGGTAATAACATTACGATTAAGAATTCAAGATTATCTAATGGTAAACAAGTTGTTAGAAGTTTCTCTTCTACTAACGTATCAATCGTAAATTCAATGTTAAGTAACGCAAGAAATTTCTTATTAACAATTGGCTCTAACGATTATATTAAAGCAGATTTATTAAAAGAATACGAGTTTACTCTTTTAAATGGTGAAAAAATAACTAGCACAATAAACAACTATTTGAAGAAAAGCAATGCGGGAGACGACACTTTAAATGCTTTCGTAATTGGTTCATTTACTGATAAAGAAAAAATGCGTAAAGCTATCTTAGATATCCAAAACGCTTTAAACGATGAAAGTTTAATAAAAGATATTTATAAAGGTAGTATGAACATTAAAGATACAATGTTTTATCGAAGTGGTATTGCCTCAATTGGTATGGACACGATGTTTAATGGTCCGTTCCTTGAATCAAGCACTCCATCAGTTGTGAATATGTTGCTTACAGGACTAAATGTGCCATACATTCCAAATCATGTTGGAGGTATGTCATATCCAGTAGAACTTAATATTACCGGTAAAACTAAATTCTATGATTACAAAGAATGGAACAACTTAGATATCACAGGCTTAATAAATGAAAATATATCAAGCTTTGTTGATGATGCTAAGGAAATGTTTGGTGTTACTGACGCAAATATTGGTGATATATCAATAGATACAATATTCCCAATTAAGAGTTTCTTAAAATCAAGTGTTGTTACAACAACATCAAGTGATGGTAAAGTCTATGTTAATATTCCAATTGCTTACTATGGTGGTGGTGCTAACCTCTCTAAAGTAACGTTTGATACAGAAGATTTAAAATATGACTCATGCAAATTAACAGTTGTTGATTTATTAGATAAATATTTATCACTGAAAGGAATTGATCCATCTAATGTTAATTTAGATAAACTTGATTTAGCAGTTATTAAAAACGTTATGTTAAAATGTGTTACAATCGTAACAGGCTATGAACCATTTAAGTTCATATCTGTAAATAAACAAGGCTATTTATTTGATGAAGGTCCACGTGCACCTCAAGCCTTGGAATTAATTAAAAATGCACAAGGAGAATAAACATGAAAAAAATTATCTCTATTCTATCCATCCTATTAATAGCATGTTTTGCTTTAACAAGCTGTGGTAGTTTTAGCACAGCTGAAGATGGTAAAATAATAAAAGCAATTACTACTAAAGAAGAAAAAGATGGTACTATTAAAATGGTAATATCTTATACCGATGAAGAACTTGCAAATGATGAGTTTATTCTTCCAAGAGGTGTTACAGGAAATGGTATTAAGAGTATATTTACTTATGAATCACTTGACAAAACAGGTATAGTGATTCGTGTAAACTATACAGATGAAACGATTGAACCAACGGAGTTTACTTTACTTCATGGTAAAAATGGTGTAGATGGTATATCAATAGCAGGAATTGAAACAACTGTTAATGAAGAAACGGGTGAAACAACCGTTACAATAACTTACACCGATGAAGAAAAAGAACCTGTATCATTCACAATTCCAAAAGGTGAAAAAGGTGAAACAGGTCGTGGAATCTTAAGTATCGAAAAAACTTCTTCAGATGAATTAAATGATGTTTATACAATAACATTCACTGATAATACAACAACAACTTATACGATTTCTAACGGTAAAGATGGTAAGGATGGCATATATATCACTGATATAATTGGAACAACTACATCAACTGAATATATCGTAAAATTTATTTTTTCAGATAAAACTACTAAAGAAATAACTCTTGAAAAACCATCAACAAACAAATGGATTAGTGGAAGTTCATTTCCTAAAGTAGATGTAGGAAATGACAACGATTACTATTTTGATACATATCATAAAATAATCTACACTAAACGTGACGGTGTATGGACATTAGTAATTAGTTTCAATGATAGTCAAGAAACATATAAAGTAATATTTAACTTAAACGATAAAACAGATGGTGGCCCAGAAGCAAGTATGCCTGATGGCTTCGATCTTCCTTATTGTTACATTCAAAGAAATACTTACTTTAAACAAAATGGTTATGGTAATATACCAGTTCCAACAAGAGAAGGTTATACATTCCTTGGATGGTATACAACTAAAACCATTGGCCCAACAAGCGGAGTATTAACAGATTTAACACCAATACTTTCTGATTTAGAACTTTACGCACAATGGGCTAAAAAGTAAAACAAAAAATAATTCTTAGTATCTAGTTATCTAGATACTAAGAATCCATTTGAAATTTTATATATGCACTTTAGTAAAAAACATACTAAAATATATATATAAAACTTCAAAAGAAAGGAAAGGCTATATGAAAAGTAGTAAACTAAAATATTACATAACAATGATCTTAATAAGCTTATCACTAATTAGTATAGGCTTTGCTTCGTGGACTATTTCAAATGATGTAAAAATAAAAGATGATAGCATAATTATTGTTGATGATGTAATGAAATATAATGATTATTTAAGCTATACATTAACACCATTTAGTTATTATAAAACTGGTTTTGTAAGTAATACGGGAAAACTCACTAACGACGGAATTATTAGTGTTGAATTAGTTGTCAATATTGATAATTGTAAAACTAAGTTTACAAGTAGTAGTTTAGAACTTGAATTAACTTTAAGAACAATTGGAGCTGACACAGTTAACTTATTCAATAATGCTGATTTACCACTTACAGTATCAATAAATGGTACTGTACTAAATGATTCTCAAGTTACTAAGAATAATACTAGTGCAGTAACTAAATATGTTATTAATGATTTATCGCAAAGTTCACTAACACTTAGGTTTGAATACAAACTTACTAAAAACGACTCATTAAATTTTCAAGAAATAATTTATAACACTTTCTATAACAAAGAAGTATATTTTGGACTCAGTGCTAAAATAACGGAGGGGAATAGATGAAGCAAATTAGGAAACCTTTTAATATCGTTATGGCTTTGATATTACTCATTGTTGTAACAATTGCTACAATTGCTTTTTCATCTTGGCTAATAACTGATGAAATAACTGAAAAGCCAATTTACCAACCAGGTACAGTTGCTAAGCATTATCTAGATAATCAAAAAGATACTTATGATGGAACAAGTCAAGCTCCAACCTCACCATTATTTGCTGAAGGTGAATTATCTTATCAGTATAGAAAAAGTGGTGATACAGACTATATATCTGGTAAACCTACGGATGCAGGGATATACGATATTCGTGTTACAATAAAAGAAAATAATGAAAAAGTAGATGTAAGTTATCAAATAAAACCAAAACCATTTAATAATGATTTTACTGTCCAAGTTAAGGGTGATAAATTCGTTCATACAGGTACCGCAATAACTCCAAAAATCACATTAATGGATGATACAACAACGCTCATAGAAAAAACAGATTATACTCTTGATTATGAAAACAACATTGCTTTAGGTAATGCTAAAATCATAATCACAGGTATAGGAAATTATGAAGGTACTTTAAATCAAGAATTTGCAATTGTTGGTACAAGTAAACTTGAAATTATATGTACAAGCATGCAACAGCTTACTTACAATGGTAAATCACAATTACCTGAATATACAGTTAAATGTGGTAGTGATATTATCACTGATGCAATAGTGGAAATACAGTATAAAGATCCATATACAGGAGAATATATTAACGATAAACCAAAACATGCAGGTATCTATAGTATTAGAATTTCCGCAAAAAAAGAAGGGTATGAAGACTCAGATGTGTTAGAAACAAAAGTGAAAATAAATCCTAAAGAAATTGCAGTTACATGGGAAAATTTAAATCTTGTATACAATAAAACAGAACAAAGGCCAATTGCTAAATCAAGTGATTTGGAAGATGATGGCTCAACGTTGGAAGTTACAGGTAAACAAACTAATGCGGGAAGCTATACTGCTAAAGCATCAGTTGATGCTGGACATGCTGGAGACTATACAATAAAATCTGGTGAAAGTAGTTCATTTACAATAAAACCATTAGGACTTAGTCTAAATAAATATTTGATTGAAATGAATTATGATAGTAGTAAACGTACATGGGCACTAATTCAAACATATATTTCTGGACAACTTTCGCTAAGTGGACTATTATCTGGTGATACAGTATCACTTTCAATTAGTGGTATGAATGATGGTACATTTGGATATGGAAGCGATACAAGTATAACAGGTATAAATAATAATGACAAAACAGGTATAACTTCATATACAAATGTTGTCGGAAGTACATATTTAGTAACTGTGGCCTTAACGGGTTCTTCTGCAATAAACTATACATTAAGAACTGGTACTCCAGTAATATTTAAATATAAAACCGCAATAGTAAATGGTGCATATTATACGATAGAAAAGGCAATCACTGAAGCAACCGGAGATATAACTTTTGCAGGTGATGATAGCAATGCTAGTTCATTTGTTTATACTGCATTTTCAAATCTAGCAAGTAGTGTTAATCCGTATAAAGAAAATAAAAACGAATATTTAATTAGTGGTAGAAAATTCATTGTACCATGTAGTACATCTGTTTTAAAAACAAAATATAGTAGTACTACATCACCGGATTATGTTTATTCTTCAGTATATATACCTGATGATATAACAATTAATTTTGTGAATGGTTCAGAACTTTTGGCTGATGGTGTGATAAATTTTGCACAACCAAATATAACGATTACTAAGCAAAGAGGCGTACTTTATAATAATGGTTATATATCAATAGCAAATGGTTGTTCATTAAATGCTTATGGATATGTAAAAGGATTTGGAACCATTGATCTTGCAAGTGGTGCAAGTGCAACAGACTGTATGCACACATATGACTGGCCTGGTGGCAATGCCGCAAGTGGTATGAATGATGATGTATTACCTACTAATGCTTGGTCTGCTCATAATATTTCTTGTAAAACAAGAATATATGCAGGAGCAACATATTATGGATATGTATATTTTGTTGCTGCTAAACAAGATTTAGAAACAACCGCACTACTTATTGGTAGTGACACTTCAAAAAATTCTTTATTTAAGATTACAAGTGGATACATTGAAAAATCAGCTACTCCTGCAACAAGTACACCAAATGATAAAACTTTATATTTGGTAACTGGTTCTAATCAAATAAAAGGGCAAAGGGATTTAGTAAGAATATATGGCAATTGTGTTGATTCAAAGTTTAAAATGTCTGTCACTGCTCTTTTTATAATTACTGTAAATATGGAGACTAATACTTCTAAGCCTGCAACAATAGGTTATATGGATATTTATGTCGAATCAGGATCTAATTTTTCACTAAGTAACTCAGATTATTTATTTTTACCTGGTTCAAAATTTGTGATAGAAAAAGGTGCAACTGTAACAATCGGTTCTAATGTTGATGTTACAATGGCAACTTGGTCTGCCATAAATAGTCTTGATGGTAATAATTGTTTCAAATCATATTGCGTAGATACAACTGATGCAAAAGCAATAATAAACGGAACACTAATTGTAAATGGTAGTATTGGTGGAACTTTCGAGACTACACTTGAAAGTGCGGTATTAAATATTAGCGGTGGTAGTGTAACATCAAGGTATGTAACAATGATAAATTATAATAAAACTAAAGATATAGCATATTTTGCTGAGGGACAACTTTCTGCTCTTGGTAATATAGATGGCATAGAAAATTCGAATTTTCAACAAGTTATGTATGTTTCTGTAAATAATAATGGTACATACTATTGGACAGAAGCGACAAATGTTGCACAATTTAATTTGCATTTCTATGATGGAGATACACTACTTGAAACAAAAGTTATTGTAATGTTGCTAGAAAACGAAACAATTTATCAAGTTAACGGAAGTGAGTATGTACCAGCAAAGAAATATTATGAATTTATTGAGTGGACTTTAAATAAAGCAGGTACAATTAAACTAGATTCAGAAAATAGTATTCTTGTAAATGGCACTAACAATGATATTAACTTATATGCACAATGGGAGGCTAAAAAATATAGCATCAATTACATTGCAGCTTATGGTGAAACAGAAAATGGTGAAATAAAGTATATTTCAATAGATGATTTAGTTAATGTTGAAAATTTAGTAGTAGAGTTTACAATTAATGACTTTATTAATGGTGAAATATCATTATTTAAAGATTTGAAATATTACGCCGAAGGTGTTGAAAAATATTTTGAAGGTTGGTATGTTGGAATAGATAAATCAACTGGAGTAATTATCGATAAAATTACTACTAAATATTTAGATGCCTTTATTGAAAAATATGGTGAAAATCAATCAATTCCATTATTCTGTAATTTTATTGATGAAAAGCCTATTGAAATAAATTATAGAACTGAAATTGGTGAATTAACAAGAGGTAAAGATATATTGCAAGGCACTGGCAAAGTGAGATTGCCTGACATTACTGAAAATACGTATAATAATTATCAATATAATTTCGAATATACAAAATATTTTGTAGGTTGGCAAATAAATGGAACTAGTACAATATATTCAGCTGGTCAAGAAATTGATATTTCTTCAGATACAACTTTTGTTGCTGTATGGGAGCAAAAGGCAGCAATAACCATAAATATAAAAAATAATGTTAAATTTAATATAACAGTAGGAAATAACGGAAAAACTTATATGGCAAATGCCACAATTTATGTTCCTAAACAAATTGAAATATACTATAGCGCTACTCATGATGATACAAAATATACTGTAACTACTAAGATAGCAGGATCAAATCAAGCTAATAATGGCTCATATAAAATTACTGGCGATACAACTATTGAACTTACTGCATCCAAGTGTGTAGCAGAGGGATCAAAAATTACCTTGGCAGATGGTAGCACAAAGAACATAGAAGATTTAAATTATGATGATATGTTAATAGGTTGGGATTTTGTAACTGGTAAGTATGTTAGTGTACCTGCTTCAATATTATGGAATCATGGTAAATATTTAACAAATGTTATTAATTTAAAATTCTCCGATGGTACAATTATAAGAGTTGTTGAAGAACATGGCTTCTTTGATATTGGTGAAAACAGTTATGTATTTATTAACGAAAATAATTACGAATCATATTTACATCATACATTCGTTAAGACTACGTACGTAAATGGAACATTTATAAATGAAAGTTTCGAACTTATAGATGCATATATAACAGAAGAAACAATTGGTGTATATTCATTGCAAACTGCTTATACAATTAACTTTGTAGTTGATGGTGCCTTATCTATTACTCCAATGGCTACTGATGCATTGATATCTTATTTTGAAATGGGCGATAACTTAATGTATGACCAAGAAAAAATGCAAGCAGATATTGAAAAGTATGGTTTATATACATATGAAGACTTTGCTGAATATGTAACATATGAGCAATTTGTAGCATTCAATGGTGCATACTTAAAAGTAGCAGTAGGAAAAGGATTAATTACATGGGAAGAAATTCTAGAACTTATCCGTGCTTTTGTTAATTAAATAACTTAAAAGTGATAATAGACTAACAAATCTATTATCACTTTTTACTTCCATTTAAATTCTTTTAAGTATTTTTCTTTTTAAGTTATTTAAAATTTTGTATAATATATTGTGTGGGTGAAGTATGAAAAACATAGGTTATTATAACAGTGGTAAGTATTTATACGAAATCATAGAAGAAAATGGCTATATTGTCAAAATTGGGGTTGTAGATTCAATCTATGAGGGTGTTTCTTCATCTTTAGTAGTTGATGAATGCATTAAAGAATTAGATGAATACTTTAATAAAAAAAGAACTGTGTTTAATGTTCCAATTAAACAATTTGGAACAGAGTTTCAAATGAAGGTATTTGAAGTATTAAAGTCAATACCTTATGGGCATACTTTATCATATAAGGATGTTGCAATATTAATTGGTAAGCCTAAAGCATCAAGAGCAGTAGGCAATGCATGTAATAAGAATCCAATTATGATTGTTGTGCCATGCCACAGAGTTATCGGTAAAAGCGGTAAACTTGTAGGTTTTGCGTATGGTACAGATCTAAAAGAAGAATTACTAGAATTAGAGAGGTAATTTATGAATGTAATCGATTATTTAAAAAAATATGGTAATATCAGTTTTACTGATAAACCCTTTAATGAAGTAGATGCATTAGTATATAGTCAATTATCTTACTTTGATTTTTCTGATACACCATGTTGTAATGAAAATCTAGATTATAGTTTAAAATCATTTCTTGATAATGATTATAATAAGAAAAGGGTTGCCGCAATCTGGAATGCTAAAGAAAATCATAGGTTTGCAATGGAATTGAAAAAGAGTTCTAGGTTTTATAATAGTGGAGTTGGCTTTTATCGTTTTGATATATGTAATAAAACCGAAAAACAATTTTCCGCATGTGTATTCTCAATAAATGATGGTTTATATTACATAGGTTATCGAGGGACTGATGCTAGTTTTGTAGGATGGAAAGAAGATTTAAATTTAGGTTATTTAGATGTTATTCCTTCTCAAAAAGAAGCTTTAGATTATTTTGTTAATTTTGCAAGTAAATATGATGGTACATATATAATAGGTGGTCACTCTAAGGGTGGAAATCTTGCGGTATACGCCGCAACCTTTGCCCCAAGTGAACTAAAAGCAAAAATTAAAATGGTGTATAGTCATGATGGACCTGGCTTCTTACCAAACTTTTATAAGACTCAAGAATTTGAAAATATTCAAAGTAGAATATGTAAAATTATTCCTAAAGCAGCTGTAGTTGGTCTTATAATGGAACAATATAATAATTATAAAGTTGTTAATAGTAAAGCTGTTTTATTATTACAACATGATTTGTTAAAATGGCAAATTGTTGATGACCATTTAGATTATGTAAGTGATGTAAATAAATTTTCTAAACATACCAGAAAAACTATGAATTCTTGGATTAGTGATATGGATATGGAAACAAGAAAAGTTTTTGTTAATACAATATATGAATTAATAGTAGAAACAAAAGCGGAAAGAATTTCACAATTTCTAAAGAATTGGCCTAAGAATTTAGTAACAATTAACAAGAAAGTAAAAGATCTAGATCCTCAGGTAAGAAAGTGTGTATTACAAGCATTCAATGAATTCTTCAAGCTATATATTAAACGTAATTAGTTAAACGTTTTCTTGTAGCAAAAACAAAGCATAAATATATAACATTTAGTATAATAGGAAATAGAAGGATGAATAATATGCAGAAAGTAATTAAAAAAAGAAGTTATGAAATGGATATGACAGAAGGGCCATTCTTTAAAAAGATTGTCCTTTTTTGTATACCCTTAATGTTAACAGGTATATTACAATTATTATATAATGCGGCTGATTTAATTGTCGTAGGAAAGTTTGGTACAACTAGTGGAGCTGTTGGAGCAGTTGGTTCAACTTCTGCTTTAATAAATCTAATAGTTAACTTATTTATGGGATTATCAGTTGGAGCTAATGTTCTTGCCGCAAGACGCTTTGCTTCAAAAGATAATGATGGATTATCTAGAGTAGTACATACGTCTATAACTGTAAGTTTTATCTTTGGGATATTTCTTGGAATTATTGGCTTTATTTTCGCAAAGCAATTCTTACAATTAATGAATAATGAAAGAAGTCTTGCTGTAACATATTTAAAAATATATTTTATTGGTATGCCATTTAATATGTTATATAATTTTGCCGCAAGTATTCTTCGTGGTATTGGTGATACTAAAAGACCATTATATTATCTAACAATTGCCGGAGCTATTAATGTAGTTTTAAATATTATATTTGTTGCAGTATTCCATCTTGATGTTGATGGGGTTGCTATAGCAACAGTAATTTCTCAAGTAATATCTTGTGTCTTAATAATTAATTGTTTATTAAAAACTAAAGAAGCTTATGGTTTTTCATTTAAGAAGATTCATATATATAAAGATGAATTAATTGAAATAACTAAAATTGGACTTCCTGCTGGTATCCAAGGTTCAGTATTCTCAATTTCAAATGTAATAATTCAAACATCAGTAAATCGCTTTGACCCTTATTTTGATTTCGTAATGGATGGTAACTCAATAGCTCAAAGTCTAGAAGGCTTTGTATATACATCGATGAACTCCGTATATCATGCAGCTCTTGCATTTACAGGTCAAAATGTAGGTGCTAACAAACTTAAAAATGTCACCAAAGTAACCATAAATTGTTTAGCATTAGTAACAATCATTGGGGTTGTAATGGGTGGTTCATTCTACTTACTTGGTGGACCTTTATCAAGTATCTATGCAAATAAGAATGAAGCTAACTATTTAGATCAAATAGCTGTATCATGTTTTAGATTAAATTATTTATGTTTACCATATTTCTTATGTGGTATTATGGATGTAATGGTTGGTATTCTAAGAGGTCTTGGATATTCAATTATGCCAATGATTGTTTCAATTCTTGGTGTATGTGGATTTAGAATTGGTTGGATATATTTAATTTTCTATAATGTAACTGATTTTACTCGTTGGCAAGATTTACACTATTTATATATATCATATCCAATATCATGGATTATAACTTTTGCTATTCATTTAACATGTTATGAAGTAATATATCATAAATTACTAAAAAAAGATAAAATGGCAAATGAAATAGTTTAGGTACATATATGAAAGTAATTAAATTTGAAGAGATTAATTCAACTAATGAATATGCTAAAACCGCTTATCAAGAACTTGATAATAACACCGTGATTATCGCAAAACATCAAACTGCGGGGAAAGGTAGACTTGGTAGAACTTGGTTAGATAAAGATGCCAATAGTGCTTTATTTACTATTTTAATTAAAGACCATCTTAATACTTCCAACATTAGTAATTTAACTCTATTAATGGCAACTAGTGTATTAAAAGTATTAAACAATATAACACCAGGTTTTTCCATTAAATGGCCTAATGATATATATTATCAAGATAAAAAAGTTGTAGGAATCTTAACTGAGAGTAAGATTAATAATAATAATGTAGAATACGTTATTATCGGAGTTGGTATTAATGTTAATCAAAGTGAATTTGATGATTCACTAAATGCTATATCAGTAAGACAAATAACAAATCAAAAAACTGATATAGATACATTAATAATAGAAATTGCAAAAACGTTTATTAGTGATTTAACTAATTATTTTAAAAATGATTTAACATATTTACAAATTATTGAAGATAATTTCTACTTAAAAGATAAACAAGTAACTTTTATTTATAACAACGAAGAAAGAACTGGTAAAGTTGTAGGAATAGATAAATTTGGTGGAATCTTAATTGAAGAGAATAATACAGTTAAATCATATCAAACAGGAGAAATGTTGTTAAAGAAAAAATAAGGAGGAAGTATGAAAAAAGTTTTACTAAAATTAAGTATTGTAATTATTGTTGTGCTTTGTGTATTTTTTGTTGGTTGTAAAAAGAAAGAAAATAATCAACCAGAAACTAAATTACACGATAGTACTAAATGGTTCACTGAAGAAGAACTTTCAAAAAAAGGTTTGTCAGGCCTTGGTGCACCAACTGGTTTAAGTGGTCAAATGTCTACTAGTGATAGTTGGTTTAATAATGGTTATTCTTTTTCACAAGTATGTCCAAATGAAGATGTTTTCTTCGAAAACGCTAAAAAATATTTCGAATATTTTAAAGAACATTATAGTGGCTTATTTGGTAAAATTACCATTGAAAAATTTTCAATGAGTAGTAATGAAAATTGGTATATAATTGAACAAAGTAATAATATTGAAGATTACTTTGGTGATAACCCTAGTAAATTATATGAATTTTATTATGTAACTGATAACACATTAGAAGATGGCTATTTCAAAAAAGGCACTGTATATACTTTTGAAATAAGATATGAATTTGATACTAATCGCAATGCCTACTGTTTTAAACTATTTGTTGAAAGTGCTGATGGAAGTCGTAACGGTGTGTATACAAATTACTATAAAACAAGATAATTTGGAAAAACTGGTAGAAATATCAGTTTTTTTATTGTTATTAATTGTCTTTTTTAATAAAAATTAATAAAAAAATTTACAAAAATAAAATAATTTGATATAATGATTGTGTGGGGCAAAATCCATACTCTAAGATGGTTAAGTAATTACCTTAAAGTATAGTAGTATAATACGGGGGAAAAGATTTACTCTCTTAGATATAAGGGAGATTTTTGTTTTAAAGGCCAAGGATTAAGGGGGAAAAACATGAAAAGTTATTTAGTGTTTGAAAGAATCATCAGAGAATATTTAGTTGTATGATATGTAACAAAAGCAAAATTAAAACAAAAGAAACGGGGAAAAATATGAAAAAAATAGCAATAGTAATTTTACTTTTATTGACACTTTGTCTTTGTGGCTGCGAACGAAACGAAGGAGAAATTATGGAAAATGATCCATTCTATAGTCTACAAAAGATTTATAATGATAAACTACTCACGCGAGACGAATTAAGAAAAATAAATAGAAAATATTATGAAGAAACTGATTTTGATTTAAGTGAAGATTTAGCAAGTGAAATTAAAGATGATTATCGACGTGTATACAAAGTAAAAGATGATGAAGAAATTATCATAAATCGTTGTATAGGTATTTATGAAAATTTGGTAGTCATTATGATTTCTAGTGAAAACCAAATTTTTCATAGTTGTATAATAGAAGAAATGATTGGTGGCTTTTCTTTTACCTATGTTTGCGATCAAAAAATTATTGTTTGGAAAAAAACTAAATAGGAGATTAATTCTGTTTTTGATAAATGTTAAAAATTGGTCTATAATTATATAGGACAAACAGAATTATCCATTATATAAAAAAGATTTTATATAATATTATTTACAACGAGAAACGAACTAATTAAGGGGTGAAAACATGGAATTTGAAAAATATACCAAAAAATCTTTTGTATTATTAGGAATGGAAGGAAGTGTTCACGGGGATCCAATAATCATATTAAAACTTTGGAAGTATGCTAATCTACGCCACGAAAGAATTGAACAATATATCATCAGAAATGAAGAAGGAAAGATTGATGGTGTGTGGGGAGCAAAAAGTGATTTTTCCTATTCTTTTAAACCTTGGGAAAATAATCACACCGAAGGAATTTACCTTGCGGGGGTGGAATGCGTAGAAGATGCCGAACCACCGAGAGGATGGGACAAATGGATTATGCCTGGTTATGAATATATAAAGGTAGAGTGTGTAGAAGATGACAACCTTTTTAATGAAATGACTTTTAATGAAGCAATGCAATATTTTGATGAAAATAGCATTGAAGTAATTGCTTCGGTTCAAGAATATACTGATTTAAAAACTAGGAAAAACTATCTACTTTTTCCAATAAAAGAATTAAAAGATTAAATAAAAACTAAAGTATAATTAGATTTTATACTTTAGTTTTTTATTTATCTAGGGTTATTCTAATATAATAGTGTAATTTTTTGTAAATGCTTTCAAATGCAAATATGAACCAATTAGTTGTAAATGGAATTACAATAAATAAGGAAAGGGATGAAAAATATGAAGACAAGTTTAATAAAGGGTAAACCATTTCTTGCTTTATTCTTATTTGCTTTACCAATGATTTTATCTGTAACATTACAACAATTTTATAATATCTGTGACAGTATGATTGCGGGAAAATTTGTAAGTTCAAAAGCTCTTGCGGCCGTAAGTGCATCATATCCAATAACAATGATATATCTTGCTATTGGAGCAGGTTTTGGAGTAGGGGTTAATATTGTAGTATCACGTTTTATCGGTGAAAATAATTTATTACACGCTAAACAAACAATTTATACTTCAATACTTACAATAGTATTAACAGGACTTGTACTTACCATTGTAGGATATTTCTTAGTCGGAAAACTAATTCAACTAATCAATGTAAGTGATGACTATTATAATGATGCGGTAGTATATTTAAAATATTATACGTTAGGTATTATTTTCTTATTTTTGTATAACGTTGTAACATCAATCTTTCAGGCAATAGGTAATTCGAGAATACCATTATATTTTCTAATATTCTCAACTTTATTAAATATTGGTCTTGATATATATTTTGTAACAATCTTTAATATGGGAGTAGAGGGATTAGCACTTGCAACTTTTATTGCCCAGATGATAGCATCAATTGTATCTTTCTTAGTACTTATTATATATGTTAAAAAATGTATTGGTAAAGAAAAGAAAATTTTGAATTTCTCTATACTAAAAAAAGTATTACCAATCGCTCTTCCTTCGATTATTCAAGCATCAACTATCTCAATAGGACAATTGTTAATTCAAACACTTATTAATAAACAAGGTTCAGATGTTGTTGCCGGATATGGAGCTGCATATAAAATAAGTTATGTTGTTATTAATATTTTTGTAACAATCTCAAATGCGTTATCAACATATGTTTCACAAAATGCCGGTGCCAAAGAATATAAAAGAATTAATCAAGGCTTTATTTCCGCAACAATTATGTGTATAATATTAACTATTGTGACAACTACATTGTTTTTAACAATGCCTAATGTATTCTTAAGCATTTTTGAAAAAGAAAATGAACCATTAACCGTTACTGAAACAGGCTGTATGTTCCTTACAACTATTGCTCCATTTATCTTCCTTATGGCCGCAAAAATTCCATGTGATGGTGTACTAAAGGGTTGTAAAGATATGCGTTCATTCATTATTGGAACGATGGCTGATTTAGTAATTAGAGTTGTTTTTTCTTATATATTAGTAGAACCTTTAGGGGTTAAGGGTATATTCATTGCTTGGCCAATTGGTTGGGCAATAGGAGCGATTCTTTCTATTACTTTCTACTTTATTGGTAGATGGAAGAATCTTATTGGTTATGAAAGACAAACTTGTACAGATTAGTACAAGTTTGTTTTTATATTAGGAAATTAAACTAGTAAATATATTGAATATAATTAATATTTAATTTATTTCTAAAAGACAAATCATAACAAGAATTTTCGAGAAATGAATAGCTATTTCTAGTATGATTGAATCACGTGAAGTGAAAGGATATAAACATATGGAATGGGTAAAAATTATAGGTGATGCATTAGAATATATTTAAAAGCATATAACAGAAGATTTAGATATTGATGACATAGCTAAAGCTGTTAACGTATCGCCGTTTTATTTTCAAAAAGGATTTGTTATGCTATGCGGATTCACGGTTGCGGAATACGTACGAAACCGTAAACTAGCGCTTGCGGGAAACTACATTGCGACATCCAATGAAAAGATAATCGACATTGCTTTAAAGTATGGCTATGATTCACCCGATGGCTTTACCAAAGCCTTTACTAGATTTCATGGGATAACGCCGATGGCAGCTCGGAAAGATTCTGTATTGTTGAAATCATTTGCTCCACTAAAGATTAAATTTTCATTAGAATGAGGTTATATTTTGAATTACAGAATTGAAAACATAGAAGCATTTACTATTGTAGGTAATGCTAAAGTCCAAGTGCCAAAGTTTTGTCAAGAACATTTTGCTAGTGGTAAAGATAAGGTAGTAATGGGTACTTACGGTGTTAATCTTGTTGAACAATTTGATAGTAAAACATTTGAATATTTAATTGCTGACCATTATAAAGCTAATCAAGAAGTATCAGAGGGGTTTGTTGTAAAGACGATACCAGCTTTCACTTGTGTAGGTCCACTACCTAAGGAATTACAAGGCGTTAACGTTAAAATTTTTGCGGAATGGTTACCAGCTCTTAGAGAATATGATTTTGCGGCAGGAAATTGTGTTGAATACTATGATGATTGTAGAAAGTATGAAAAAGGTACGTTTGTTGATAAATACTACTGTGAAATTTGGATACCAGTAAAAAAGAAGCTGTTAGATAAAAAAACTATTTTACACTTAAACTTGTGTAGAATAGTTTTTTATTTTATAAAGATTCAATTATTTTTTCTAAGCCTTTAATCAAAATATCTAAATCAATACCCTTATTGTCAACTTGATTTTTATATAAAGGGAAATGAATAAATACCGTTTCAATGTCAGGATAATAATGCATTACTTGGTAATATAAAGCATTGCATATATATTCCCCCGCATTGTTACTAAGCTCAACAGGTATGTCATTATGAAGTAAATAAGATAGGGCTTCAACGGTTGGAAACTTTGAAAAATAGGCGGTAGGTCCGTCCTCAACAATAATGTTTGAAGTTATTTCGTCGCTTTCATCAATGCTTCGACCAAGGACATTTCTAGCTTTAGTTTCAATTGATATTTTAGATCTACTAGCAGCTTGACCACACAATATAATAATATCAGGGTTTACTTCATCAATATGTTTTTTTAGTATTGAAAAAGATTCATGTAGTTTAACTGGTAAAAAGATTTTAGTAATGTTTGATTTTTGTTTTAATCCCTTTACTACTTCATAAGAAGAGTTAGTATTTAACCCCATAAAGGGTTCAAAGGCTGTAATCAATAGTTTCATTTTATCACCTACTTCATTTACATTATAACAAAAAAAGCAATAAAAATCAAAAATAATGCTAATCGATTATTTCCAAAAGTGTTAAAAAATATATATATTTTTTCTAAGAATTAAAACGTGTTCATAAAGATTATTTTCGCCCCGCTTGAATATTTTTTGGATGTGTGCTATAATAAATCATATATAAGGGGTGGTAAATATGCTAAAAGCAATTCATCAAAACATCGTTTTGCAAAAAGTAGAAAAAACTAATAGTAGAGGAATATTTATGCCAGGACTAAGTAATGATATATACTTAGTTTTAAATATAGGCGAAGATGTTAAATCAGTAAAAGTAAACAATAAAGTTGTTCTTGAAAAAGATCCTAAAAAAATTCAACTAGATTTAACTGACTACTATTTAACTAATGAAGAAAACGTAATGGCAATAGTGGAGGAAGATCATGAGTAATCAATTATTATTCTCTAAAGATGCTAGAGCCAAGATGGCAGAAGGAGCAAGTATCCTTGCAAAAGCGGTAAAAGTTACACTTGGACCACGTGGCAGAAATGTTGTAATTGAACAAGATTTTGGTGCACCACTAATTGTGAATGATGGTGTTACTATTGCAAAATCAATAAATTTGCCAGATAAGTTTCAAAACCTAGGTGCTAGTATTTTAATTGAAGCTGCTACTAAAACGAATGATTTAGTAGGCGATGGTACTACTACCGCAATTTTACTTACATCTAAGTTAATTGCAGAAGGACTTAAAAAATTAGAAGAGGGTGTAAATCCCGTTATTTTAAGAAATGGTCTTAATTATTATCTTCCCTTTATCCAGAAAAGAATTGATGAATTATCTACACCCATTAAAGAAGCAACCGATCTAGCAAAAATTGCCACAATCTCATCAGGCGCCGAAGAAGTAGGAATTCTAATTAGCAACGCTTATCAAGAAGTAGGACAAAAAGGAATTGTTACAATTGAAGAATCACAAGGTTTAGAAGATTATCTTGATGTTGTTAAAGGCTATTCATATGATAGAGGTTATTTATCAAGTTATATGATAAATGACAAAGAAAAAAATCAAGCTGTGTTAGACAACCCATTAGTGCTTATAACTGATAAAAAAATAAATGCTATGAAAGAGATTGTTCCATTTTTAGAAGAAGCAATGAAGCAGGGTAAACCGCTTTTAATCATATGTGATGATATGGAACAAGAAGTGTTAGGTGCTATCGTTGTAAATAAACTACGTGGTGTGTTTAATGTTGTTGTTACTAAAGCTCCTTCTTTTGGAGAACGTAAAACTAAACAATTACAAGATATTGCTTTTTTAACTAAAGCAATCTTAATTGATGAAAGTCTAGGTATGTCATTAAATGAAACAATGCCTAGTAGTACACTTGGAAGAGCCGAAAAAATCATTGTTAATAAAGATCAAACAATAATTGTAAATGGTATGGCAACAAGTGAAGAAATAGTAAAATACGCTAAAGGTATTGAAAATAGTATCAAAGACATTACTAGTGAATATGACAAAGAAAAAGCTGAAGAACGGGTTGCAAAATTACTTGGTGGTATTGCCGTAATAAAAATAGGAGCTGAAACTGAACCGGTTTTAAAAGAAAAAAAATTACGAATTGAAGATGCTTTAAATGCAACTAAAGCAGCCATGACTTCAGGAATTATTGAAGGTGGCGGTAAAGTATTTTATCAAATGGCTGATACCATCAAAAATATTGAAGCACCAACTGAATATCTTCCCGCCCTTCAAGTATTAGAACAAGCATTAAAGGCCCCATTTAAACAAATAGTTGAAAATGCAGGTGGCGACTTTGCCAAGATAAGTAAAGAAATAACCAATGATTTATGGTATGATGCCTTAAGTCAAAAAATGGTAAATTTAAAAGATGCTGGAATAATTGATCCCGCAAGTGTAGAAAAAAGCGCAATTATGAGTGCTATTAGTATAGCAGGAATATTTTTGACTACTGAATGCGCAATAATAAACGAAGAAGAAAAAAAACCAGTAAATGAGGAGAATCTACTATAATGAATAATAGTTCAATTACCGAAATTAAAGATGAAGTAAAAAAGGCTAATGAAGAACTAAAAGAAACAATGAATCCACTTCATTCCCCTTTAATTGAATATTATTTATCAAGATATTTAGAAATACATGAATATACTCTAAATAATCGACTTGCAAAACTTGATGATGAAATCTCTAAATGCCAAAAAGAGTATGAAGAACTAATGTCAAGAGAAGATCATCTAGAAGAAATTGCATCAAAAAATAAAAATATTCAAGAAAGAATTAATGTGATTGATGCTAAAATAAAAGCTAATAATGAATTTTTAGAAGAAAAAAATCAAGCATTTAAAGAAAAGGCTGATAAAGTTACTAACCAAGAAAACAACTTATATAATGCATGTCTTGATTATTACCAAAATATTTTATCAAAGCTTAGTATGGGTAATATTGATGATATCTTAGAATATATAAACTTCGTTATGGATGTTTTAAAATACACCATTTATGATGAAGTTGTAAATTACAAAGAAAATGCTTTGAATGCCCTAAATGATTTAGATGATTTAAATTTATTAGAAGCACAAACTAAGAACACTAATGTCACATTAAATCAAGAAAAGCAATCACTTAATAGTGAAATAGAATCAATTTCATTTGAAGAAACTGAACAACGTTTAGATGCTATTGCTTATGAAATAAACGATAAAAAAGAAGCAAAAGAAGAACTTATCAAGTTATTTGAACAATTGAAAAAGAAAAATGTTAAGCATGTTGTAGATGAAATTAGACATTTTGAAATACTTGAATACTCAAATCAACAAATTGCTTTACAATTAGATGATATCATTCTTGATTATCGTAGCACTCTTGCAACAGTAGATACGGATGCTAATATTCTAGCAAGTAAACGTGCTAAACTAAAGAAATTAACTGACCAGCGTCTTTTGATGATGCCACTTAAGAATGCTTTTGATAATGCACAAGAAGAATACAACCAGTTAGTTGGAATGTATCAGACAATTTCAAAAAATATTGATGAAATTGAAAACTTTGTTGCACAGGCAAAAAAATTAATTGATGTTAATCAAGATTTTAAACAAGTTGTTAAAAATTATAGTGAATTACTAGTAAAACAAGTAACTCTTGAACAAAACAAAGAAACTTATCGTATTCGTAATATTAATTTAGTTGAAACTAGAAAATCTAAATTAAATGACCCATATGGCAAAGAAGAACTACAAAGAATTGATGAAGAATTAAAAAATGTTCAAGATGGTTTAAATACTTTTGAAAATGACTTGCTTGCTATTAATCAAGAAATGTGTAGATTAAAAGCTACCGAACAAGACTATAAAGTTATAACTATTTATGAAGAATGTAATGAATGTGAAGAACAACTTCCGAGTCTATATGATAAACAGCGTTTATTTAGTTCATTAGTAAATGATAAATATATATATATAACAAACTTGAAACCTAAAGTTGCTAATTTTGATGAATTAACACTTGAAATTGATCAGTTAAATGATGAAATTGAAAATAACTAATGAATTAAAAAAACTTGTTCCAAGTTTTAAAGTGTCTTGTTACACTTTTACAACCCTTGAAAAAAACGATAAAGAAAATTTATCAAATGATTTAACAAAGGCTTTTAATAATATCGCTAAAGAATATCAAGAAAAATATATTCTTTCCGAGGTTACTAAGATTCCTAAACTTAAAAGTACAAGGGATGGCTATAAAATGCTTGGAAAAGATCCATCACATACTAGACCTGCATGTGAGGCTCTAGTTAGAAGAATTATTAGAGATGGTTCGATATATAGACTAGGCAATCTGATTGACTTTGGTAATTACCTTTCAATAAAATTAATGAAGTCTGTTTGTATGGTTGATTTAGATAAAATACAAGGGGATGTCACAATTAGAATTGGTAGCGATAGTGATTACTACGAAGGGATTAATCGTGGTATTATAAATGTTACTAATTTACCCCTTTATACTGATGAAATTGGTCCATTTGGTAATCCTACTAGTGATACCATTCGTACAGCTATAACAAATGATACGACCAATGTTCTAATAATGTTAATACATTTTGATGATAACATTGAAGATGAAGATGAAATGTTATTGTTATTAAACAAATACTTAAAAATAACTAATTTAACAAAGATTTATGAGGAGAACAATATATATGATGAACGACAATTCTAATTTTATTAAGACTATAATGAAAGAAGAATTAGATAATGGTGTAGTGGATCACATCCTAACAAGATTTCCACCAGAACCCAATGCATACTTACACATTGGACATGCAAGAGCCATTATTATGAATTTTGAACTTGCTAAATGCTTTGACGGAGCTACTAACCTTCGCTTTGATGACACTAATCCCTCAAAAGAAGATACTGAATATATCGAAGCAATCAAAAAAGATATTGCTTGGTTAGGCTATACTCCTAAATCAATTCATTATGGTTCCGAGTATTTTGAAAGAACTTATGAAAAAGCAAAATTATTAATCAAAAAAGGCTTAGCCTTTGTTGATGACTTAACTCAAGAACAGTTATCAGAATACCGCGGTTCAATAAATGAACCTGGTAAACCATCTCCTTTTAGAAATCGTAGTGTAGAAGAAAACCTTCGTTTATTTGAAGAAATGAAAGAAGGCAAATATGCAAATGGTGAAAAAACTTTACGTGCAAAAATTGATATGGCAAGTCCTAACATCAATATGCGTGATCCTGTAATCTATCGTATTATGCATGTAACTCATCACCAAACTAAAGATAAATGGTGTATTTATCCAATGTATGATTTTGCGCACCCATTACAAGATGCCTTTGAAGGTATAACTCACTCATTATGTAGTATTGAATTTGAAGATCATCGTCCACTTTACGAATGGGTTATCGCAAATTGTGAAGTTGATGCCAAACCACGCCAAATTGAATGGGGTAGACTTGGTATAACTCATATGATAATGAGTAAGAGATATCTTAAAAAACTTGTTGATGAAAAAGTTGTTGAAGGTTATGATGATCCAAGAATGCCTACACTTGTTGGCTTAAGAAGAAGAGGCTTTACACCAAACGCCATCAAAGAATTTATTTTATCAACTGGTTTATCAAAAGTAAACTCAACAGTTGATTATGGTATGTTAGAACACTTCTTAAGAGAAGATTTAAAACTAAAAACAACTAGACCAATGGCTGTTATTAATCCTCTAAAAGTAATAATTACTAATTACCCAGAAGGTCAAATTGAATATGTAGATGCTCCTAACAATATGGAAAATGAAGCTCTAGGTACTCATAAGATGGCTTTTGGTAGAGAATTATATATAGAAAGAGAAGACTTCTGTGAAGTTAAACCTAATAAACACTGGAAACGTCTTTCAAAAGATATTGAAGTAAGATTAATGCATGCATACTTTATTAAATGCAATGAAGTAATCAAAGATGAAAATGGTGAAATTGTTGAAATTCATTGTACTTATGATCCAATGACAAAGTCAGGATCAGGATTTAATGAAAGAAAGCCTAATGGTAATATTCATTATGTTGAAGCAACTACTGCCCTTCCCGCAACTTTCAATTCTTTTGAACCGTTATTACTAGATGAAAAAGTATCTACTGAAAACTTTATGGAAAGACTTAATAGAAATTCATGGCATACTAGTAAAGGTTTTGTTGAAGAGTATTTAAAAGATACTTTACCTGAAGACAAATATCAATTTATTCGCAATGGTTACTATACTACTGATAAAAATTCAAAAGGAGATAATTTGATTTTTAACCTAACAGTAGGTTTGAAATCATCTTATAATGCTTAATATGAGTGAAAATCCAATCTTAGCAAACTTAAATAAAGAACAACTTGAAGCAGTAACTACAGTTGATGGTGCTGTAATGGTTTTTGCGGGGGCAGGAACAGGAAAAACTAAAACCCTTATAAGCCGTATAGCTTATATGATTGATGAAAAAAATATTCAGCCATATCATATTCTTGCAATTACCTTTACTAAAAAAGCAACCAATGAAATGCGTGAACGTTTAAATAAATTGATTGGTAGTAAAGCAGCTCAAGTGCACATCTCAACAATTCATTCTTTGTGCGCAATGATTTTAAGAAGAAATTGTGAAGCTCTTGATTTTGCCAGAAATTTTGAAATCATCGATGAAGAAGATCAATTAAAGGTAATGACTGAAATCTTCAAAAAGAATAATATTGAAAAAAGAGTTCTTTCGCCAAGAGTAGCAATTAAGGCAATTGGTGATTATAAAAATAAAACTTGTAATGAATTATTAGGGTTATTAAATACCGTTTATAATGAATACCAAGCATATTTAAAAGAACATAATCTAATGGACTTTGAAGATTTATTAACTTATACCGCAAAATTATTCAACGAAAATCCGGAAATATTAAGCTTTTATCAAAATATTTACCAATATGTATTAGTTGATGAATTACAAGATACTAATGCGGTACAATATGAAATTATTAACTTACTTTGCGAGAATCATGGTAATTTGTTTGCGGTAGGCGATGATGATCAAAGCATTTACTCATTTAGAGGTGCTAAAATCGAAAACATGGTTAAGTTTAGAGAAGATCATCCTGATGCTAAAGTAATTAAATTAGTTCAAAATTATCGTTCAACTAATAATATTTTAAAATGCTCAAATGCTTTAATTAAAAATAACAAAATAAGAGAACCTAAAGAATTATATAGCAATATTGAAGGAACTAAGAATGATATATCAGTTCAAGAAGCATACTATTATGAAGATGAAATTCGCTTTGTTATAAATGAAATTGCTTCACTTGTTAACCATAATGGTTATGAATATAAAGATATTGCGGTACTATATCGTAATAGTGCTTTATCAAGAAACTTTGAACTTGCCTTTATTCAGGAACATATACCATATAACATTTACGGTAGTTTTGCTTTCTTAAAACGTAAAGAAGTAAAGGATATAATTAGTTATCTACGTTTCATTGCATCACCTACCAAAATGCTTCACTTCAAACGTATTATTAACGTTCCTGCACGTGGAGTTGGTGATAAAACTATTGAAAAGCTTCAAGAATATATGCACGAGACTAATTGTGATATATTAGGTTCAATAGATATATTTAAAGAACGTAATTCTACTTCAAAAGCAGATGCTTTATTAGAATTTAAAAAGATAATGGTAGAATTAATGGATGACTTAAATAAAATGAGTCTACCTGATTTCTTTGATACAATGCTTGAAAAAACGGGTTATTTAGACTGGCTAAAAGCGAATGAAGAAAACGATGAAGTACATCGTGTTGAAAATGTCAAAGAATTTAAGTCAATCTTATATCAACTAGATAATGATAATCTAAATGAAGGTCTAACTAATGTAGAAAAAATAGAAATTGGGTTAGATGAATTATTATTAGATACTACTATGGTTGATGATCATCAACAAAATGGAGTTGTTCTTTCAACTGTACATTCTGTTAAGGGCTTAGAGTTTAGAGCTGTATTTGTTGTAGGACTTGAAGAAGGAATATTCCCTGCCATTCGTGATGAAGCAGACATTGAAGAAGAACGTCGTGTTGCTTATGTTGCATTTACGCGCGCCAAAGAAAAACTATATATAACTTGTTCAACTAGTAGATTAATTTATGGACGAGTTGTTAGAAATCCTAAGTCAAGATTTTTGATGGAACTACTTAGTGCTAGCGATAAAAAAGAACAAGCAACCAAACAAAATGAAAACAAACCTATAGGTGAAATCGAACTAGGTTCACGTGTAAATCACAAATACTTTGGTAATGGCTTAGTCATTGCTAAAGACGATCGCTTTATCCAAATTCTTTTTGATAAAGATCAATCAATTAAAAAGATTGCAAAAGATCATCCAACAATTACTAAACTAGATAGTTAATCTATCTAGTTTTAAAAACACAAGAATAGGTGGAAACTATGATTAACCAAACAATTAAAGATCGAATGGATCAATTGTATGAACAATTAAATTTGTATAACTATCAATATTATGTTCTAGATAGTCCGACTATAGAAGATACCGAATATGATAGTTTAATTAGAGAATTAGAAGAATTAGAAAAAGCATATCCTGAATTTGCAAGAGAGGTTTCTCCAACTAAACAAGTTGGTAGCTATATTAATACTTCTTTAGAATCTATTACTCATGAAGTACCTATGATGTCATTAGGTGACGTATTTAATTTTGATGAACTACGCGAATTTGATGAAAAAATTAAAAAAGTAGTTGATCAATATAGTTACGTGGTTGAATTAAAAATTGATGGAATTGCTAGTACAGCTCATTATAAATCAGGTATGTTCAATCTTGGAGCCACTAGAGGAAATGGCCAAGTGGGTGAAAATGTTACAACCAACATGTTAACAATTAATTCCCTTCCTAAAATACTAACATCACCTATTGATGTTGAAGTACGTGGTGAAGTGTATATGAAAAAATCAGTTTTAGATAAACTGAATGAAGAGCGTAAAAATGATGGACTTCCCCTTTTGGCTAATCCGCGAAATGCGGCAGGAGGTAGTCTTCGCCAACTAGACCCTAATATTACAAAACAAAGAAAATTAGATCAATTTGCTTATACTTTGGTTAATCCTGAAAAATATAATGTAAAAAACCAAATGGATGCTTTAGATTACTTAAAGACCTTAGGCTTTAATGTTAACCCTAACCATGTTCATTGTAAAGACATAGAAGAAGTTATAGAAACAATTGAAAAGTATGATTCACTTCGTAAAACCCTTGATTATGCAACTGATGGTATAGTTATTAAAGTAAATGAATTTGATTTATACGATACAATTGGTTATACAGTTAAGGTTCCTAAATGGGCTATTGCTTATAAGTTTCCAGCAGAAGTTGTAACAACTAGATTAAATGATATTATTTTTACAATAGGAAGAACTGGTAAAATTATTCCTAATGCGGTACTTGATCCTGTTTATATTGCGGGGACAAAAGTTGCTAGAGCTACTTTAAATAACGAAGATTTTATCGTATCAAGAGATATTAGAGTTGGTGATTATGTTAAAGTAAGAAAAGCCGGCGAAATTATCCCAGAAGTAATAGAGGTTGATTTTTCCCGTAGACCAGAAGGTTTAAAACCTTTTGAAATGTTGAAGTACTGTCCAATGTGTGGATCACTAATTGTAAAGTCTAAATCTGATTCATTACATTTTTGTCCTAACAAAGAATGTGGAGGTAGACGTTTAGAAGAAATAATTCACTATGCTTCACGTGTTGCAATGGATATTGAAGGATTAGGCGAAAAACAAATTGAATTACTTTATTCACTAGGATATTTAAAAGATATATCAGATATATATATTTTAAAAAACTATGAACAAGAATTACTAGCAATTGAGCGTTTTGGTAAAAAGAAAATTGATAACTTATTAAATGCTATTGAAGAGAGCAAAAATAATAATTTAGATCAATTTATTTTTGGTCTTGGTATCCATTATATTGGCGCAAAAGCATCCAAAACACTTGCTAAAGCATTTACAAGTATTGATGCTTTAAAACAAGCTACATATGATGAATTAATAATATTACCAGATTTTGGAGAAGTAATGGTCGATAGTATTATCTCATACTTCAAAGATGAAAAGCACAATGAGTTAATTCAAAAACTAAAAGAGTATGGTGTAGACCCTAAATCAAAGACTATTGAGATTAATGATAAGTTTAGTGGTTTAACTTTTGTATTAACGGGAACACTACCCAATATGACAAGAGATGAAGCTAGTAAAATAATTGAATCACTTGGTGGTAAAACTTCAAATAGCGTTAGTAAAAAAACATCTTACGTGCTTGCGGGGGAGAATGCTGGAAGTAAACTTGAAAAGGCTCAAGCACTAAATGTAAAAATAATTGATGAAGAAGAATTTAAATCAATGATAAAATAGCATCTTAGGAGGTGCACTATGAATGACAAAATAATAATCAAAGGGGCAAGAGAAAATAATCTAAAGAATATAGATTTAGAAATTCCACGTGACAAACTCGTAGTAATGACTGGTGTATCTGGTTCAGGGAAAAGTTCATTAGCCTTTGATACAATATATGCGGAAGGACAGAGAAGATATGTTGAAAGTCTTTCAGCCTACGCAAGACAATTCCTTGACAATGTTGATAAACCCGATGTAGATTCAATAGAAGGTTTATCTCCTGCTATTTCAATAGATCAAAAAACAACTAGTAGAAATCCTCGTTCTACGGTAGGTACAGTAACTGAAATATATGATTATTTACGTTTATTATACGCAAGAATAGGACATCCAACTTGTCCTACTCATGGCATTGAAATTACTTCGCAAACTATTGAACAAATGTGCGATAAAATATTGTCATATGATGAAGAAAATAAGGTAGTTATTTTATCACCGATTGCGGAAAACCGTAAAGGTACTTTCGAAAAAACACTTGAATTATTACGAAAAGATGGTTATACAAAAGTAATAATCGATGACGAAACTTTTGATTTAGATGAAGAAATAGAATTAGACAAAAACAAAAAACATAACATTTTTGTTGTAGTTGATAGACTAAAACTTCGTAGTGAAATTCGTTCAAGATTATATGAATCACTTGAAGCCGCATGTAAATTGTCTGATGGAAAAATCTTTGTTGATATCAATGATGAAAGACTATTATTTTCTGAACATTATGCTTGCCCATATTGTGAATTTACCGTAGGAAAATTAGAACCAACGCTCTTTTCTTTCAATTCACCACTTGGGGCTTGTCCTACATGTCATGGGTTAGGATTTATTTCAACGATTGATGAAAATTCACTAATAACTGATGAAAATCTGTCTATAGCAGACGGAGCAATTAGATATTTAAAAAATATTGTATTCACGGAAAATATTGAATGGCAAATGTATAAAGCCTTGTTTGAATTTTACAAAATAGATTTATTTAAACCATTCAAAGATTTAACTCCACTTCAAAAAGATGTAATATTTAATGGCTCAAAAGAACCAATTGCCTATGAAATTCATTCGGTTGGTGGAATATCAATGCGAAAGAATAAAGTTATTGAAGGATTGGCTAGTTTAATTACTAGAAGATATCAAGAAACTTCTTCAAATATGCAAAGAGATTATTATGGATCATATATGCGTGAAGTGATGTGTCCAACTTGTCATGGTATGCGTTTATCAGAAAGTGCATTGTCAGTTAAAGTTGGTGGTAAAAATATATATGAATTCACTGAAATGTCAATTAGTGATGCTTTAACTTTTGTTGATAGTTTACAACTAACAACGCTCGAAGCAAAAATTGGTAATCTAATAATAAAAGAGATTCATAATCGATTAGCCTTCTTAAAAGAAGTAGGTTTAGAATATCTAACACTATCAAGAAAAGCGGGAAGCCTTTCAGGTGGTGAAGCTCAACGTATCAGACTTGCTACGCAAATAGGATCTAAGTTAACCGGTGTTTTATATGTCTTAGATGAACCATCAATTGGTCTTCACCAACGAGATAATCATAAATTAATAGATGCTTTAAAAGAAATGCGAGATTTAGGTAATACTTTAATTGTTGTTGAACATGATGAAGAAATCATGCATGAATGTGATTACATAGTAGATATTGGACCGTATGCGGGAATCCACGGTGGTGAGGTTGTAGGATATGGTACACCTGAAGAATTTAAAAAACTAAAAGGTTCAATCACGGCTGATTATCTTTCAGGAAGAAGAAAAATTGATGTGCCAACTTCTAGAAGACCTGGTAATGGTAAACACTTACTAATAAAAGGTTGTAGAGAAAATAACCTAAAGAACATTGATGTAGATATCCCATTAAATAAATTAGTATTAGTAACTGGTGTATCTGGCTCTGGGAAATCAACTTTAGTAAATGATATTTTATATAATGCACTAGCATCAAGACTATATCGTAGTAAAGTAGAAGTAGGTAAACATGATTCAATTGAAGGTGTCGAAGAAATTGACCGAGTTATTAATATCGATCAAGCACCAATTGGTAGAACTCCTAGAAGTAATCCGGCTACATATGTTGGCGTATTTGATGCAATCCGTGATTTGTACGCAACAACTATTGAAGCAAAAGTAAGAGGATACACTAAGAGTAGATTCTCATTTAACGTAAAAGGTGGTCGTTGTGAATCTTGTCAAGGTGATGGTGTAATAAGAATAGCAATGAACTTCTTACCAGATGTGTATGTGCCATGTGAGGCATGTCATGGTTCTAGATATAATCGTGAAACACTAGAATGTAAATATAAAGATAAATCAATTGCGGATGTATTAAAAATGACAATTGATGAAGCAGTTGAATTTTTTAAGAATATCCCTACCATCTATCCTAAATTAAAAACAATGCAAGATGTTGGTTTAGGATATGTAAAACTAGGACAAAGTGCAACTACTTTATCTGGTGGTGAAGCACAAAGAGTTAAGCTTGCCAGTGAATTGCACAAAAAAATTACTGATAAAACAATGTTTATCTTTGATGAACCAACAACAGGTTTACATACATATGACGTTGATAAACTAATGAAAATGATTGAAAAAATTGTTGATATTGGTGCAACAGCCGTAATCATTGAACATAATCTTGATGTAATCAAAATGGCTGATTATATTATTGATTTAGGTCCTAATGGTGGTGATGGTGGTGGCCAAATTGTCGCAACAGGAACTCCAGAAGAAGTAATGTTAAATGAAAATTCCGCAACCGCTCCATATTTAAAAAAAGTATTGGTTGGTAGTTGGAGTAAAAAGAATATAGAATAACAAAAAACTTAGATTTTATTCTAAGTTTTTTTTAAATTCAATAAACTTTTTAGGCTTTTTCTAATAGAGCATTCAAAATTAGCATAAACTAAAATAATAAAAGTAAGCAAATTGAAAAACACACGGGGATGTGGTATAATGAGAAATGAAATAGTTGTCTATATATTAGCAATTGTTTTGTGTTTTTTTCTAATAGATAATATTTTTAAAATAACCAAAAAACCAATATATCTAATACTTTACTTAATTATCTATTTAATATTTTTATATTTTTGTCTCTTTGATCGTAAAATTAGTGATGATAATAATTTCAGTGATGGAGCCTACATTCATAACTGGTTTAAGATATTATTTACTAATAAGGTAGTATTCAAAAATATCGTTGGAAACATCTTAATTTTTATACCTATGGGATGCTTCTTAAAAATATTAAAGGTAAATACCATTTTTAAAATATTATATATATTAATAATTATTGTTGGTATTGAATTAATTCAATATATGACTAAGACAGGTATTTTTGATGTATTAGATATAATATTAAATATATTAGGCACAAGCATAGGCTATGTTATGACAAACAAAAAGAGGTGGAACTATGAATAAAGTAACTTTAAAGAAATTAGTTAAAGAATTAAATTTAGAAGTAATTTATGGGAACAGTTATCTAGAACGTACTGTAACTAAAGCAATGTCAAGTAGACCAAGTGTTGAAATGTATTGTGGTTATTTTGATTACTTTGAAAAAGATCGTATTCAAGTAATAGGTACTAAAGAATTAACTTTATTTAATATGCTTAGTGCAAGTCAAAAGAAAGAACGTTTAGCTAAATTATTTAGTTACAATTCTCCTGCTTTTGTATTTACTAAAAATGTTGATGCACCAAAAGAATTCGTTGAAGCAGCAATTGCTTGTCAAATTCCTATTTTCAAAAGCAAACTTTCAACTTCAGGCTTTATTGGTGATTTAACAAATTATTTACAAAGTGAACTTGCACAAAGAAACAAAATTAATGGTTCAATGGTAGAAGTATTTGGCGTAGGTGTTTTAATTGAAGGTGCAGATGGCATTGGTAAAAGTGAAACCGTACTTGAATTATTAAACAAAGGTCAAATTATGATATCAGATGATATAACTAAAATTTATCAACCTGAACCGGGTAGAGTAGTATGTGAAGCACCAAAAGAACGTCAAGGCTTTATGGAAATAAAAGATTTAGGAATGATTGATGTAAAGAATATGTATGGTATAGGTGCTATCAGAAACCATAAGAATTTGCAATTAGTAGTTGAATTAGTAAAAGGTGAAACTTCAAAAGTAACTGAAGAAACTTTCTTTGATACAGTAGTGCCAAAAATTCAAATTGAAGTAGAAGCTGGTAGAAATGTTGCAACTTTGGTTGAAAGTGCAGCTCTAAATTATCGTTTAAAACAATCAGGCTATGACGCTGAAGAAGTATATCAAAATCGTTGTATTCATGAAACATACAAGGGTGGAGAAGAGTAATAATGAATTTAACAATAGTATTGAATAGTATATATAGCTATTTGGTAAATTTACGACCAGAATATGATCGCAGTAGTAGAATAGCTTTCACTATCGGTAATATATCAGTAATGTGGTATGCCATTATCATAATGAGTGGTGCAATTATTGGAACGCTATATGGCTACTATCGCTTTGGTAAAAGACTAGGATTAGATAGTGATACCGTTTTAACAGGACTTGCTTTAGGTCTTATTTTTGGTATTATTGGTGCTAGATTATATTACGTAATTTTTACCGCTTCCGCAAACGAGATTGAATATAAAAGTTTCCTAGATGTTATCAACCCACGAGATGGTGGACTTGCCATTCATGGTGCTTTGATTGCGGTGGCAATATATCTACCAATTTTTTGTAAACTTAATAAAATAAAACTATTAACATTACTTGAAATAGCATTACCATTAATATTATTTGCACAAGTAGTAGGAAGATGGGGAAACTTTGTTAACCAAGAAGCGTTTGGTGGATTAGTAAAAGTACCAAATCTTACAAACTATGGTGAAATAACAAGATATACTGTGCTTGACGATGCAACTTTAATTGCTCAACGTGAGGCCTTATCACATATGTTAATTCCTAATTTTGTTATTAATAGAATGTATATATCATACTCTAATGCAAGTGGTTTCTTGTGTGCAGGTTACTATTATCCAACTTTCTATTTTGAATCAGTACTTAATTTAACTGGTATTGTTATATATATGATTGCAAGAAAACATATCAAGAAAATATTAGTTGGTGATGGCATCAGTTTTTATCTAATATGGTATGGTATCGTTCGCTTTATTGTTGAAACAATGAGAACTGACCCATTATATCTTGGAACAACAGGAATCAAGATGGCTGAACTTACTTCAATAATATACATTGTATTAGGTATTACTTGGTTAATCGTTCGTCGCATCAAAAAAATCCAAATGATATCTTGTTGGGATGCCCTCTATAAAGAAGGTGCGAATATGCGATATGATGATTATGTAATGAAACCTAAGAAAGAAAAACAAAATGAGCAATAAAGAATATGCAATAATATTTGATTGTGATGGCACTGTACTAGACACATATCAATTAATAATTGAAACCGTCTACCAAACCTTTGCTAAAATGTTACCTAATTATCCATTAACATATGAAGAAGCCGATGCTTTTTTTGGTCCCTTATTAGATGACACATTTGGTAAATATGCCAAAGATAAAAAACAATTAAATGAATTAATAGAATGCTACCGAGTAATAAACAACAATTTAATGGAAAAATACATAAAAGCATTTCCAGGAATTTTAGATTTATTGAAAGATTTAAAAATGCGTAATTACAAAATTGCCATTGTATCAAACAAAGTTAGCGATGCTGTAAAAAAAGGTTTAGACATATGTAAACTAACACCTTATTTTGATTTAATCATTGGAGCTGAAAAACTAAAAATCGCAAAACCAGATCCTGATGGTATATATCAAGTTTTAAATAATTTCAATATGAATAATGCAATAATGATTGGTGATACAATAATTGACATTGATACTGGAAACAATGCTAAAATAAAAACAATTGGGGTAACTTGGTGTAGAACTAAGCAAGAAGAATTTTTAAGACATCATGCAAGTTATGTAGTTGATACTCCCAAAGAAATATTAAAGATTATTGAGGAATTATAAAGAATGTATGACGTTATAATATGTGGCTCTGGACCAGCGGGTATGTCAGCAGCACTATTCTTAAGAAGGGCCAACTTAAACATTTTAATAGTTGAAAAGGGTACACCAGGTGGGAAATTAATAAGTACTGCCCTCATTGAAAATTATCCAGGTTATATTGAAAATACTGGTATTGATCTTGCAATGATAATGTATCGCCAAGTAAAACATTTTAAAATACCTTATGCCTTTTCAGAAGTTATGAAAATTGAAAAATTAGGCGATGAACATTTTGTAGTTCACACTAAAGAAGGCGACTATGAATCTAAAATGGTAATATGGGCAGCCGGAACAATTGCTAAACAGATTGAAGCAGAAGGCGAAGAAGAATATGTGGGTAGGGGAATCAGCTATTGTGCAATTTGCGATGGAAGCTTTCACGAAAAACAAAATGTTGTTGTAATTGGTGGAGGTAATTCCGCAATCGAAGAAGCACTATATCTTGCAAAAATTTGTAAGAAGGTAACAATAATAACTAGAGGACATCATTTCAGAGCAGATCCCGTGTTAATGGAAAAAGTAATGCGTGCAAATAATGTAGATTTAGTAACTCATCATGTTATTACCAAATTTACGGGGAAAGATTTACTAGAACAAGTTACTGCGAAAGATCGTGACTCTGATAATGAAATAGTCTTAAATGTAAGAGGCGCATTTATATATGTTGGTTTTACTCCATCAAGTACACTTTTAGAAAATTTTGATATTCTTGATGAAGACAAATATATAATTGTAGATAGAAATTGTGAAACAAAAGTAACAGGATTGTATGCGGCAGGCGATTGCATTCAAAAAAACATTAGACAAATTGCAACGGCTGTGGCAGATGGTATTACTTGTGCTTCGGCAATCGTAAGAAAAATTTAATTATGAGTTTTGCAAGTGAAGTAAAAAAAGAATTAATGAGTGTAGAACTAACTGATAAATGTTGTGAAAAAGCCTTAGTGATGGGAATCCTTCATGGTGGTAGTGAAATAGTTATATCAAAAGACGGTAACTATATTATTGTTAAATCATATATTTTAAGTGCTATACAAAAAGTAATGCAAATAGTTAAAAAAAATTATGATGTAAATTTAGTAATAAAATATGGTGATGAGAATAACCTAAATAAAAAACGATATTATTATTTAGAAATTTCAAATAACATAAACCCATTAATTCGTGAATTTAATCTTTATCCATTTGATACACTTAACATAAAACATCCATTATTGATAAATGATTGTTGTAAAGCAAGTTTCATAAGGGGATTGTTTATTGCTAGAGGATCAATTAATGATCCAAGAAAGAATTGTTATCACTTGGAAATAACTTGTCACAGAAGTGATATAGCTCAAGTTGCCAAACATATTCTTGCGAGTAATCAAATAAATGCTAAAATTAGAGAACGAAAAGACAACTATGTTTTGTATATCAAAAAAAGCGAAGAAATATCAGCCTGTCTTGCCTATATTGGCGCATCAAGTGGTGTATTTTACTTTGAAGATTCAAGAATAGTTCGTGATATTGCTAATATGGCAAATAGAATGACTAATTGCGATATTGCTAATTTGAAAAAAAGTAGTGTTACAGCTAACAAACAATTAAAGGCAATAAAGTACATTAGAAAAATGGGTTACTTTAACAAAATGCCAGTTAGACTTCAGACAATATCAATAATGAGAGAGGAATATCCTGATTCAACACTTGATGAATTATCAGCTTTCTCAGATAATTATTTTGGTAAAACTTTAACTAAATCAGGAGTTAGCCATTGTTTAAGATCACTTATGCAATTTTATTATGAATTAGCAAGTAAAAATAGTGTAACTAAAAACCAAAGTGAAAAAATAACGAATAATTATTAATTATCGTTTATTGTGCATAATAAAAAGCTAAAGAAAACTTTAGCTTTTTTACATGGTTTTTATTTGTAAATTGTTATGCATTGTAATTTCTCTTGTAGGAATATTCTTCATCATCATCTGGTATTGCCCATGCTACAGCAGATACTACTGCCGCAATACCTACTAATGAATAAATAATACGTGAAATAATAACACTAAATCCATCAAACAAGAACGAAACAAGGTTGAAATCGAAAATTCCGACTAACCCCCAGTTAAGTCCACCGATGATAAGAAATACTAAAGCTGTATTTTTTAATATTTTCAAAAAAATTACCTCCTATCACAAATTTACATTATTATTGTTTGCGAAAAATGTAAAAATAATAGTGGAAAAAAATTCTATATTAATTAGCATTATTTTTAAATCACCTACATAAAATTTAACAAGTGAGGTAAAGATAATGAAAAAACAATTTAAAATTATAAATTTTATTTTAATTTTATTTTTAATTATGACACTAACAGGTTGTAAAAAGAAAAAACAAGTTGAAACTACTTTCCCAGAAATTGTTAACAAATTAACATCATATAAATTAGTTGGTAGATTAGAATCAACATTTCCAAGTGGGACTAAGGAATGCAATGTAACTACGTATTATAGAAGTCCTGGTGAATATCGTGTAGAAATTCAAAATCCTAATGTTAATGAAACCCAAATAATGGTTAAAAATAACTCAGGCGTATATGTAATTATACCTAGTATAAATAAAACTTTTAAAGTAAATAGCAGTTGGCCAGAAAATATGAGTTACCCATATCTATTACAATCTCTCAGTAATGATATTGTTCAAGATAGTAATTTAAGAACTACAACAGAAGGTAAATCTACAATTGTAGAATTAAAGGCGAAGTTGTTCACTGAAGATGAAACAACAACTCAAAAAATTATTTTCGATGAAAATAAAATGCCAAAAGAAGTTTTAATATATGATGGTAATAAAAATTTATTAACAAAATTTGTTATCACATCAATTGAACAAAACCCAACACTAGCAAATGAATTATTTAATGTTTCTGAAAGCCTTGAAACTCTTTATACATATTATGAAAACAATCCAATTGAATTTGTAAGAACAGTAAGTTACCCAACCTATTTTCCTGAAGGAACATCTCTAAAAGAAGAAACGATTACTGGAACTTCTTTAAACAAACTTGCAATAATGAAGTTTGGGGGAGAATGTAGTTATACAATAGTTCAACAGTTTGTTAACCTAACAACTGATGCAACCACAGAATATGTTAATGGTAGTATTTACTTAATGGGTGGAGCATTTGTCTTTGTTAACTCTAATAACATTCAGTTTTATGAGAATGGTATCGAATATACTATTGCTTCAAACGATATAAGTTGCTTAGAAATGATCAAAATGGGTGAATCATTAAAATCAAAAGAAGATAAATAATTCAAAATATTAATTAATTTCTTGCAAATAACTAAAATAAGTGGTAGAATATATATGGTACTAAAATAGTACCACACCCTCAATATGTGTCATCAATTTAATTGATGACATTTTTTTATATATAATATTATTTACAAAATTAGACTAAATATTTGTAAAGCATTTGAATAAGTAGCTAACTTATGTTAAGATATAGTCGTACATTAAATATATTTATAAGTTTGTAATGGGGGAACACTCTTAGAAATTAATCGCAAAACGTTAAAGACTACCTATTTTTTGGGAGTTTTTGTTTTATATAATCTTGTTATTATATTGATATAGGAGTTTTAGCATATGAAAAAGATATTAACTATTTTTTTAGTAATTTTTGTGGCCTTATTTTTCTTCTTTGGACATCTTTATTATGAGGGAGTTTTTAAAAAAGAAGAATATAGTGGTTTATTAATATATCGAGTTGATATTCTTGAATATTATACTAGTATTGAATCACTGCCAATAAAGGAAGAATATGATCTAGAATTACCAGAAAATGGCAAATTGAGACTTGGAGTAGGTAGTGGTTGGGTGTATAGTATAAAATACTATGAGAGAGAAAAACAATTTCCTAAGATTTTTTATAAAATGTGTGATTTTACACTATATAAAGATGGAGAAGTATATTTGGAGGATAATTATGACGTAAATACCGAACCATATATCAAAGGAGGACTTGTTGATACTAGTAATTTTTTTAAAACAAGTGGCTTTAGTGTAAATCCCAATCCATTTGACTTTATTATTATGCAAAAAGGAAAATACGAGTTAGTAATTGACTTATATATTAATATAAATGATAAAGATTTATCTGAATCTAAAAAAATTATATTTAATATAAATTAAAGGAGGATATAAAATATGAATGTAAAAAAATATTAAAAATAATTATCGTTATTATGTTTGTCCAATATTTTTGGGTAGGTTCATATCTAATACTAGATATATGATAAAATTAATTCTCAAAAAATTATTTAAATATAATATAAGTATATATCAACCCCTTACTTTTCTTGACATATCAACAAGATTATGGTATTATGTTATAGTATAAAAGTGTAATAGGTGTATTAAAATGAACACTAAAGGAATTAAAAAAATATTATTTTTGATAATAATCTTAATTAGTCTATCATCTTGTAATAAAAAGATTAACAAATATAAGCAATTGAATGAAATAGCTTATTCTGATATTCTTTTGCAAAAAGAAGATAGATATTTAGTTTATATTATGAGTAATACTTGTAAGGCTTGTGAAGATATAAAAAATGATATTTTTTCTTATGCTAACAAAGCAAAAACAAATAGTGAATTACCGCCTATATATTACATTAATATATCAAATGTTTCAAAAAACAATGGACTTGTTACTGAAGATGATAGTAGTTATGAATATTTTGTTGGTACAACCAATTATACTGATATTAAAATAACTGCTACACCCGCTTTAATAATCATTGCAAATGGGAAAGTTGAAAACTTTATTTCTTCAAAAGTTACTCAAACAACCAAAAGTGATATACAAAATTATCTTATAGACTTATCAAAATAGGAGAACCAAAATGGAAAAGACAAAAAAAATTAAAAACTTAGATTTATGGATTATCTTAGCAGCAGTTACTTTATGCGCTGCTGTTGCGGCAGTATTACTAATTGTAAAACCAGGTGAAATCAAAGAAGTTGAAGATATTAAAGTAATTACAACTGAACAATATAAAGTATTAAATGCTAATGAAACTAAACGATTTGTTATTGTATATGATTCAAGTAGTGTAGATAATGAGTTATTACTTCAAACTGCTGTTCGTTATGCAGAATATACAAGAAAGAACAAAAAAGCTCCTAAATTATATTTAATTGATACACAAACTAATTCAACAATTATAACTGATTTAGAAGAATCAAAAGTATCTCCACGTAAAGCCCCTTGCTTACTAACAATAACTCCAAATAATAGTACTACAAAAATAACTTCTACAGCAAATGTTCCTGATATTTGTAATCAATTAGAAGATTATATTAGTGGTAAAGTATCTTAAAAAATGCTAGATTTACTGATTAAATAGAATCAGTTGTAGTCTAAATAACTAAAACACTTGTGTTATTTTAGATATTATGAAATGATTAAAACATAAATGATAAATGTCCTAAGTCTACTTTTGGGGAAGACACTCTTAAGAAAACACATGCTGATTATAAAAACTCCCATAGGAATAAGAGGGAGTTTTTTGTTTTAAAATAAGCAATATGTAAAAGAAAGTATGGGGAGGTAACATATAAGAATTTATTTAGTATTAAAACGAATTATCAAAGAGCTAGTTGGACATTGTATACGGCCAGAAGTATGTTAATTAACTTAAAAAGCGGAAGGAGAAGAAAAAAATGAAAAGAATAATAGTATTATTTATAATGTTTACATTAAGTGTTGCACTTGTTGGTTGTAGTAATAACACTAAAACTTATACGAGTGAAGAATTAGCACAAAATTTACGATTAATAAAAAATAATAAAAATGATTCTGAAGGTGAAACAAAGTTCATTGACGATAATGATAGCATGTTAACAAAAGTAAAAGAAATGAATATAGTCGAATTTCAAAAATTCGCGTCTACCTACAAATCTATAAATTTTAAAAAGTATACTTTTGTTTTATTTGATGAAGATATATTAATAATTGTTAAGTATTCTAATGATTATTCGAAAATTATTGATGTAAAAATTATGAATAACATAATTCCCACAGAAACTAATAAAAATCAATTAATGAAAGGACAAAGCGTAGATGAAGTAGTCTCATTAATGGGATACCCTTATATGATTACAATGAGTAGTGAGAATTCGTTAAGTTTTAAATTAACAAATGAAGAAATAATCAAAGTAATCTTTGATGAAAATATGCATTCAATAAAAATAATACATATAGATTTTGAATCTATTAAAGATCCATCGTATGTTGTAGATGAAAAATGTAATCCAAATGAGAATCCAAAAGATATTGAAAGTGCAATTCTTATTTCTGAAAATATGTGTTTTGAAGAAGTTGTTGCATTAATGGGTAAACCACAAAGATCTTTTGGTTCTGGAGCTATTTGGTATGAATGGGATTTAAAAGAAAATAAATCATTGAAAGTTATGTTTGGTAGAAAATCTATGAATGACGATAATTTATATGTAATAAAATATTATATTAAATAATTTAAATCATTTTTTGAGTCTTAAGAGTTAGTAGAGATACTGGCTCTTTTTTAAGTTTTAAAGATAAATTAGTGAATTATTTTTTGAAAATAAAAAACACCCGCTTTACGGGTGGCTTTAATTAAATTAAAGAATTTTCTCCATACCTATTTTTTGTACACTTAGACCACATTTTTCATAAAACTTAAGTGCACTGTTATTACATGCCCAAACATTTAAAGTTACATTATAACAACCAGCATCTTTTGCAAATTGTAAAACATAATTATATAATGATGTTCCAACTTTTTTACCCCTTGCATTTTCATCAACACATAGATCATCAATATATAAAGTTAAAATATCTGTTAAAGAATTAGAATTATTTTTAATGAAAACACAAAATGCATAACCTAATATATCATCATTATCTACATACACAAAAATAGGTCTATTATCATCAACTATAATTTTTGCAAGTTCTTCATTTGTATATTTCTTAAAACCAACTTTAAATAAATCAGGTCTTTTATCAGAATGAACTTTATGTACCTCATATAATAATTTATTAATACCATCAATATCAGTTAATGTAGCTCTTCTAATTTGCATAATACCTCCTAAATAAAAAAAAGAGTCAATAGACTCCTAAATTTCAAATGGTGATTCGTACGGGATTCGAACCCGTGAATGCATGCGTGAAAGGCATGTGAGTTAAGCCGCTTCTCCAACGAACCAGCATGGCGGAGTAGAAGGGATTTGAACCCTTGCGCCAGTTTCCCGACCTACACCCTTAGCAGGGGCGCCTCTTCAGCCTCTTGAGTACTACTCCATTGCGCTTTATTATTATACCTTTTTTTTAAGTTTTTGTCAAATAATATGTAAATTATAAAAAATAATAATACCAGTATAGAACAATTCATCTTGGTAATAATAAATGCGAAAGGAAGAAAAAAATATGCCAAAATTAAAATGTAAAGTAGATCAATGCGCATATAATAAAACTGGGCTATGCGCAAAAAATTATATTGATGTAGATGGCCCTGAAGCATCAAGTAAAAAAGAAACAAGTTGTAAAAGTTATTTATTTAAAGATGTAGAAACATCATATGATTATGAGTTTGCAACAATGGATTCTAATCCAAGTTTACAAACAGAAGTATATTGTGATGCTACTCAATGTGTATATGAAAAAGGTCAACGTTGTTATGCGGATAGAATAGAAATCTCAAACGTTGATGAAACAACAGCTAAAGATTATAAAAAATCACAAAAACCAAGTGTTACTGAATGTAAAACATTTGAACCACGTGATTAATGAATAAAACGAAATAGACACTAGCGTGTCTATTTTTTAATACTTATTATTTGCTTCCGCAATTATATCGGCTAGCGAATGTTTGATAACAACATCAACATAATTAATAGTTAATTGTTTATCCATAGTATCCATATGAATCATCCAGTCATAAAGAGCTATGGCAATATTATACAATATGGGTACTAATTTTGTATTTGGTAGTATTTCATATATAACTAAAGCTTTAGTTGCGGTATTGCAACTTGCGGTAACAATGGATTACTCAATATTCTTGTGGCATTCATATCAAGATATGAAAAAACAACATGATGATAATGTCGAAGCAATGGCTTATGCCATTAAAGAAACCTTTATTTCTATAGCAAGTAGTTCACTTACAACAATAGCAGGATTCCTAGCTCTTTGCTTTATGAGTTATAAGATAGGAAAAGATTTGGTATTGTTATGGCAAAAGGAGTAGTTTTTGGATTAATTAGTTGCGTAACAATTTTACCTTCATTAATTCTTATTTTTGACAAATTAATTAGTAAAACAATGCATAAATCATTAATACCTAATATGAATAAATTTAGTGGTTTTATTACTAAAAATTATCTAGCATTTGTAATTATTGCAATTTGCCTATTTATTCCATCAACTATTGGATATGCTAAAAAACCAATATATTACGATTTTACTAAAATACTAGAAACTGAAGATGGCGAAGGAATCAATCAAGATGATATTTTAAGTATTGTTGCGGATATGAAATTAAAAGAAGAATATGGTGTATCATCAACTCACATGATATTATGTGATGCCAAGATGAATGCAACAAAAGCTACAACAATGTTAAGTGAATTAGAAAAAGTAAATGGTGTAAAATTAGTACTTTGGTATAACTCTTTGGTTAGTGATACGATACCAGAAGAAATCATACCTGATAGATTAACAAGTATCTTAAAGAGTAATAATTGGCAATTAATATTAGTAAATAGTGAGTACACTGCTTCAACTACTGATTGTAATAATCAATTAGAAAATTTAAATAAAATAATAAAAAATTATGACGACAATGCAATGCTAATAGGTGAAGCTGCTTGTACTAAAGATTTAATTAGTATTACCGATGTTGATTTTAAAGTAGTATCTTTAGTTTCAATAGCATTTATCTTTGCTATAATTCTATTTACTTTCAAATCTATAACATTACCAGTAATACTTGTTGCGATAATAGAATTTGCTATTTTCCTAAATTTAGGATTAACATTCTATACAAAGACTGATATGGCATTTATTATTCCTGTTTGTATAAGTACTATTCAATTAGGTTCATTGGTTGACTATGCGATTTTATTAACTTCAAAATACAAAAAAGAAAGACTTAACAATAAAGATAGAAAAGAAGCCGTTAAAGATGCTTTAGCATCTTCTTCAAGTTCAATTATTACAAGTGGTTTTGGAATGTTCTTTGCAACAATTGGTGTAGCTATATATTCTGAAATCAATGTAATAAGTACTATGTGTAATTTGCTTGCTAGAGGCGCAATATTTAGTATGTTAGCAGTATTAATAGTACTTCCAGGTTTATTAATTATTTTTGATAAAGTTATTTGTAAAACAAGTTTAGATAATTTAAAATTAATTAAAGGTGATGCAACCTTTACTAAAGATTTAAATAATGTTACATGGAATGCTAATAAAGAAGATATATATTATACAGGCGAAACAGATAAAGAAATACCTGTAAACATCAGTATAAAATATTATCTAAATGAAAACGAAGTAACTTATGAACAATTACAAGGTAAAAGTGGTAAAGTAACAATTCGTTTTGATTATACATGCAATCAAAGTGAAATAGTAAAAATTAATAATGAGGACAAAACAATATATGTACCATACCTTATAATTAGTGGAGTTGCATTCAATAATGCAAAAACTGCCAATATTACGTCTCAAAATGGCAAAGTAATCGATGATGGCAAAAATAGTTTTGTTGTAGGCTGTGCAATACCAGGATTAAAGGAAGACTTAGAAATTGAAGATTTAAATATACCTACATATTTTGAAATAAGTATGGATGCGGTAGACTTTAATATGGATACTACTTTTTCAGTAGCTACTAATCAATTTATGAATGGTATCAATTCAAACGACATAAAGGATGAAAAACAAACAACCAAAGTAAATACATTATGTTTAATGTTTGCTAAAGAAGAATTATTACCAACAGTAAATGAAGTAGTAAAGAGTTTAGATGAATATAATGATTACTATAAAGGAGTAATTGATTACACAAGTGGTGTGGATCAAATGGATCAAGAAATCAAAGCAGGTAACTTAGAAGACAAGTTGCAAGAACTATTAGATGGTAGTAAGAAGTTAAATGATGGTACTATTAAATTAAATACTGAATTACAAGAATTCTATGAAAACACTTTAAAGGATATACTAGAAAAATATAATAATGACTTTACAAATATGGTAGAACGTATATGCATAATTAATGATGTAATTGCTAAATATCAAATGTTTACTAGTGTATCTAGAGATATGATAGGTAAAACTACCTATATTTACACAACAAAATAAACCTTCCAAAATTTTTCATCCCCAAAAGGCCTATAAAAATAGGCCTTACTTTTTTTAGATTTAATCGCTTGCACAAAGTCTTTTTTTTTGGTATAATAATAAAGCAATCAATTAGGGGCATCGTACAACGGTAGTACACCGGTCTCCAAAACCGTCAATGTGGGTTCGATTCCTACTGCCCCTGCCATTGATAACATGGCGAATATGGTGAAGTGGTTAACACAGCGGATTGTGGCTCCGTCATGCGTGGGTTCGAATCCCACTATTCGCCCCATTAAAGTAAATCGATAAGTCTTCTAATAAGGCTTATTTTTTTTGACTTTTAGGCTAGAATACCTTATTTTTTATGCGAATATAGTGTTCGTGTACACAATCTAGTGTACATAAACATTGGAATAATTAATTAAACAGTGTCAATAACTTTGCAAAATGTCCAAAAAAAATTTAATTATAAGCGTAATCTTCA
>SAMEA104315427__coassemble_639_pt1 | contig 27232 bp, 24 predicted proteins | sample SAMEA104315427__metabat2_low_PE_045 | metagenome-assembled genome bin SAMEA104315427 (sample SAMEA104315427) | gut metagenome | biome: Monkey gut; feature: monkey-associated habitat; material: faeces | place: China | collected 2013
ACCATATAATTTTCTATAGCTTTTTTAGAAACCATACAATTTTCTATCTAGTCTAAAAAAAATCCGTGTAATAATACACGGATTAATACTGTCAATGCTTTAGAAAAATATTGAAAAAAAGATTGTTATTTATGGATGAATCTAAAATGCTAAAAATAGAAAAAGCATATGTCAAGTAATACTTGATCTTAATTAGATTCAAAAATGGAAATTGACAAACATTGACAAGTTGAAGAAGATAAATAGATTAAAAATGACTTGGGGAGACAAAATAAAAAATCTAATTTTTCTTCTTCTATATATTTATACGACACAAAGGCTTTTTTTGTCCGCTTTTTTTACAAATTTTTTAAAAATTTATTAATTTTTTGATTATTAATACTTATTTGTTTTACTTCGTAAAAAAAATAAGGGTTTTGTTACCCTATTTCTTTATTTTTGTTTCATGACAAGAAAATAGAAAAACCAAAAAAATGCCCATAAAAGTAGCATTTATTAACACCTCTTTTTTATTAATCTCATTTTTTCCTAACTAACTATATTATAGCACCTCTAATCAGTATTTTCAACATTTTTTATAATTTTTATTATTATACTAGTATTAAGTTGTTATTCAAGTAAATAATATAAAGAGGTGATTTCTATTAAAAAGAATAATAAAAGCTTATTGGTAATTGGTGCAGGTATTACTGGTTTAAGTACTGGTATACATGCACTATTAAAAGGATACAACGTTGAAATTTTTGAAAAAAACGACTTTCCAGGTGGTTGTTGCACCGGTTGGTTTAGAGAAGGTTATTATATAGATAACTGTATGCACTGGTTAACAGGCACTAATCAACATACCAAAGGTTTTAAATTATGGAAAAAACTAGGTGCCATATCAGAAACGAGTAACTTATATCAAGGAGAATACTTTTATAAATCAGTTTATGATAATAATGAAATAGCATTATCAACAGACACTAAAAAGTTGCGAAAAGAAATGTTAGATTTATCTTCTGCTGACGCTGAAGAAACCAGCAGGTTTGTTGACGCAATAGAGGAATTAGTAAAAGCTAATCAAATCAATAATTTTATTTGTACTCCTTTTGTTGTTGCAAAAGGCTATTTAAAAAATTATTTATATTATCATAAACTCTCACTCGGAGAATTATCTAAAAAGTTTAAACATCCCTTATTACAACGTTTATTTACTGATTATTTTCCAGCTGAATACTCATCATTATCGCTTATTTGTGCTTATGCTACTTTTGCTAGTGGTAATGGTAAAGTATATGAAAAAGGTTCAAAAGAATTTGCAAATAATATAGCCAAAAAATTTATTAACTTAGGCGGTATAATTCATTATAATAGTAATGTTACAAATATTGAAATTACCAATAATAGTTTTAAATCAATCACTGCAAACAATCAAAAAATTGAAGGTGATTTTCTAATTTCAACCATTGATCCAATGTTTTTATTTAACAATCTTATTGATAATAGTTACATGCCAAAAGATTTAAAAAACAAATTTTTGAATAAAAAGCAGAACGAAATTGTATCAAGTTTTCATACAGCATATTTAATAAATCAAGATACTCCTGATATAACTGAAACTTCGGTTATAGAAATTGAACCAACCTTAGTTGGAAAACATACCATAACTAGATTATTAATAAAAGATTATTCTTATTTATATAAAGATAAAGACAAAAAAGTAGTACAACTTTTTATCGTTCAAAATATGGAAGATATTGAATACTGGCAAGATCTATACACAAAAAATAAAGAAGAATACAAAATTGTTAAAGAAAATACTACCACAAATCTAACTTCTGCATTATTAAATAAATTACCTAATTTAAAAGACAATTTGCATTTATTAGATTCTTGGACACCTGTTACTTATAATAGTTATTTTAATACTTACTATGGGTCTTATATGGGATTTGTATTTAAGAAAAAAGAATCAATCAAAAAGCTTTCTTCAAAAATCAAAAATATTAAAAATATGCGTTATGTAACTTATTGGCAAGCGTATATGGGTGGTTTACCTATTGCCGCAAGACTAGGTGGAGCAGTTGTTAAACATTTATAATAGTAAAAATAAGTATATTTTATGTCAAAAATACGTTTAAAATGAGAAAAATAAAAGTCCTTATTTTTGGTATTACCAAAAATAGGACTTTGTCAACAAACTGGAGGGTTGGAAATCTAACCCTTTATTTATTTGCTCTAATCGCATCAATTATATTCATTTTTGAAATTTTTATCACTGGAATTATTATTGCAACTAAAATAAACATCAAATTAAATAAACACATATATGGTATGTTTATCAATTTATAATAAATAAAAGTTAAATTTGGATTAAAACCACTTACAAAACCTTTGTTAATTATATTTATGACAATAACAGAACCTACATTGGATAAAATTGTAACTGGAATAAAAAACATTAACATTTCAAAAAAGTATATTTTAATTATGTCTTTATTACTAGCTCCCAGCGCCTTAAATATTCCTATTTCTCGTTTTCTGTTTACTATTTGCCCTGATATTAATAATGTTGTTAAAATTATTAATATAGTTGTTAACATAATGCTAGTAAGAAACATTGATAGTTGAATTGGTAATAATGTATTTTCAAATTCAATTAGATACTTGTAAATTGGTGAGTCAATTTCAATTCTTCTATTACTATCGTCAATTTTAAGACTGCTATCATATAAATTTTTCAAATAACTATGCAAATTCTTGATACTTTTAGTTTGTACCCATACAGTTGAGTAACATAAGTATTTTTTTAAATTAATGGCATTATCATTACTTAATAAAATATTTTGTATCTTATCATCCATTAAATAATTACCTGAATTTGAGTAATGATTTTTTTCAAAAAATATTCCCTTTATTTTTAAATTTTTGATTTCAATACTAGATTTATCGTATGCATAGTATCCATTTATTGATATAACTGCATCTAAATACTCAGGAGTACTTTTTTTTATATATTTTGTCTTTTCTACATCGTCTTCAGTATAATTTACAGATTCAATAAAATCACTGCTTTTATAGTTTGTTTTAAATATTTTGTTATATAAATATACACTAATATAAATTTCATCATCTTTTATATTTTGGCACATCTCATTCCAATCATAATACTTCAACTCATCACTAGCATCAACAATCATGCAATTTTCGTAATTATTAATATGAAAGTTGCCTCCTGGTAATAATATTTCAGTTTTTTCGTTTTCATTTTGAATATTTATATTTATTTTGTTATTAATGTCTGAGTAAGAATTAATACTAGTATGTAAAATTACGCAATCGTAAAACCCTTTTTCGTAATTCTCAATAGTTCTATTACGATTAATATCATCAATATTCAAATAAACTCTACTTTTTAAATCAATATAATCCTTATTTTTTGTAAATATCAAAAAATTAAAATAAGGTTCTTCATAAGGTGCATAATATATGCCACCACATATAAGTGGTATCCCATAATACCTAATTGTTAATATCGTTTTACCAATTAATTTTTCTAAGTCATAGTTTTCATCTTTTATAACAACCTCTTCACCATCAATCAAAGCAGTGATTCCTTTTTCACTTTTTATAATCCATTTTAAAAATAAATCATTTGCGTAAAAAACGTTATAATTTAATTCTAAATTATTTTCTGATTGATAAAATTTAAACCCAATTTCTTCTGCTTCTTTTCTAGTGTCAAGGTAATTGTAAGAACCACCAGTTAGCATTGTTTTTATGCCATCTTTTTCCATCTTTTTTCGATTTTCATTTGTGGTATCAGTAAGTTTGAAATGTTGATATTTTTCGTTCTTTATCAATTTATAACTTGGGTCAATATGATGATATTGAAATAATGATATCGTCAATGCTATCATAGAAAAACATAGTGTCATTAAAACTACTGTTAATATGTTTTTTACTAGTTTGTAGTTAATTTCATGTAAACCCATTCTGAAAGCAACTTTATTAGAAATGACAGTCGTTTGTTTTTCTATACATTCATTGTTACTTTTATCATCAAGTATTATATTGTTTTTAAAGATTTTACCGTTTTCTAATTCAACTATATAGTCTGCGTATTTTTCCTTGAACTCTTCACTATGACTTGCCACGATAACTAGCTTTTCTTTTGAAAGTTCCTTTAACAATTCATAAATTTCTTTACTTGTAGTACTATCTAAGTTACCCGTTGGTTCATCAGCTAATAATATTCTTGCATTCTTCATTAATGCTCTAGCTATTGCTATTCTTTGTTGTTGACCACCTGAAAGTTCTCTAGGATATCTTTTTTCATATCCTTCTAGTCCAACTTTCTTTAGGGCACTTTCAACTTCAATTTCACTATTTTGTTTAGATAATTTATAACTCAATAATAAGTTTTCTTCAATGGTTAAATCATCTATTAAATTATAATCTTGAAACACTAAACTGATATAACTATTCCTGTAATTAGCAAAATCTTTTTTGGTTGATAATTTGTTACCATTTACACTAAACTGTCCTTCAAAATTAATATCTAATCCACCTAGTATATTTAAAAGTGTTGTCTTTCCACTACCACTTTTACCACTAATTATGCATAATCCCTTATCAGGAAAAGTTATACTTACATCATTTAATGCGTAAACATTAGTTTTACTTCTAGTTTTGTATTTCTTTGTTATATTATTTAAAATTAACATGTTATCCAACCTTTCCACATGGCATTTCATTATTATTTGAAACATATCTAGCTTGTTTGTATGTTTTTGCATTAATTCCTAAAAAACCACCTGTCTTAAATTCTTGTAAATTACCAGAATTAATTGTAACTTGGTGCTCAATATCATATCTTACAATTTGTACTCCTACATTTCTTCCTACAATAAGGCCTAAACAAGGACTAAGCATTATGTCTTTACATTTTTCTCCACAATAAATTATCATTTCATTATTATTATTTAGTTTACAATTTATTACAGAACTTGTGCTTACTAAATGTCCTACAATGCCACCAATAGATGGATTATCATTTTCTTTAGTAATAGAACCAACAATATATTGTAATTTAAAAATTCCCGAATTAGAACAATTATTAATTTCTGCAAAATATGATCTTCCCGCAATACCACCTGCGGTACCATATGTATCTATTAACACATATGAACTATCGGTTTCATTCAATTCTTGTTCATTTTGCAATGTGCCAGCAAAACTAACATCATTTAAATAATATCTATTAGTTTTTGCATTTCTATTTGCATCAAAAAGTGGTACAACACAATATTGTAAATTTGAATTGTTATTGATTGCAGTAACTATATTATAATCAATCTCATCATCAATTGATTCTATTTGCAATGCATCAGATTTTCTCCAAATTGTCGATACTGTGTTTTTAATTGTTATAAATTCTAATTCAAATAAAACTCTAACAGTAAATATAGCCTTATCTACATTAGCATATAAATCTGTATTTGCTTCTATATCAAATACAATTATATACGATCTATAGTTTCCAGTATTTTCATTTTCGTAACTACTGTAGCAAATTTCATTAACTGTTTGAATAAAATATCCATATTCCTTCCCAATGTATGAAAATACTCCTTAGGTATTATTTTAATTATTGGATCATCCCCAAACGCATTCCACTGACTATAAATTTCTAATAGTTCAACATTGCTAGCAAATAAACCACCTTGTGTTTCAATTGAATTTTTATAATCAAATATTGTATAAGTAGAATTTAAATATGTAAAACTATCACTTTCTGTAAAATAACTATTTTGTAAATCTAAACTGATAGCAGCATTTACATTTGTCAGTTTTGTAGATAATATTATTGTTAAATTTAGTATAAAACATATTATTATTGCCTTTATAATTTTTTTGATTTTCATATTTTCCCCTTTTATTATTTTTTCTTTTAATTAATCAACATATTGTTTTTAATAATCCAAAAACAATAGTGAGCATAAATATCATTCGAGCAATCTAAACATTTTTATCTCCTTTCTATTTCGAAAATTTAAAGTACAAATCCCCATTTTTGTACTTATCAGAATAAAAATAAAAAAACTTCTCGTGGAAGTTTTTATTCCCCCCCCATATTATTAATTTTTTTAAATTTAACTGATTATCGACATTTTATCAAAAAAAATGCTATTTTTCAACAAATATTATAATTTTTTTATTTTATCTAATAAAATTGGTTACTTCTCTCTTTTCTTTTTTAGGAAGGCCATATTTTTCTTTGCCAAGTTCAATTGATTTCATTAGAAAAATCATGTTTTTAGCAAGCATTCGCATATTGTATAAGCCTTCTTTGTCAAAAGTAGCTTCTCCTAAATCACGGCCATGTACACTATTCCAGTAATAGCCTGAAGCAATTGGCATACCACTTATTGTGAAGTATTTGTTTAACTCATCAAATGTTGATGATGCTCCTCCACGTCTTGCAACTGCTACGCTTGCGCCAACCTTCATAGTTAAGTCTGTTTGATTGCTGTAGAATAGACGATCTAATAAAGAAATAAGTGAACCGTTAGCTGAAGCATAATAAACGGGGCTTGCAATTACCAATCCATCTGCTTCTTTTAATTTTACGGCTAATTCATTTACAATGTCATTAAATGCGCACTTTCCTGTTTTGTGACAAGTTCCACAAGCAATGCATCCTCTTATATCTTTTGTTCCAACTTGTTCTATTTCAACTGTAATACCTTCTTCTTCAAATACTTTTTTCATTTCATCCAATGCTATTGTGGTATTGCCATTAAGTCTTGGACTACCGTTTATCATAAGTATTTTCATTTTCTTACTCCTTACTTGTTGTTTCATTTTTTAATAAATATATTAAGTATTGTAATTGTGGTGATTGATTAACTTCTTCAATCTTTGCATTAAACAAATCATATTTTGAAATAATTACCATTTGCATTGTTTCAAGTTCATTTGTTTTAGAGCCTAAATATTTATTTTGGTATAAGTCATAATTATTTAAAATTTTAGTTATTTCTTCTACTGAATTTAATTTAATTTGTACTTTTCCAAAAAAATCTGGTTTACCAGCTTTACTTGCTAATCTTGAAAATCCTAATACTTTGAAATTTGTTACATTTAAATTTAAATTATTGGTATTGTCTTTATTAATAAAAATGTAACTTTCTTCACTTAATTCACGATACATTGCATATTTTAATAACTCTTTAAAAGTAAAATTTTCATCATTTTTATTCTTTAAATAATCGTTTATATCAATTGAACCTGAAGCAGATGGAACAAAGGTACTACCATTTACATCATTATAAATACTTTGTAAGTTTACTATATAATATATTTCACCATTCACATCAAGTTCTACCATAATATTAATTCCTATTAGGTTAGTTAAGTAACTATTTTCGATGTCTCTTAAACCATTAGTTAGAGGATTCAAAGTTAATTTTTGACCACTTATTACTTTAGTTGGTTCATTTGGTGTACAAATATTTTTAAATATCATTTCATCAGTTGAAACATAACTATGATATCTAACGGCTTTTATATTTACGCAATTTAATGTATCAAAATTTAGATCAGAATTAATTCCAAGTAATTTGCCATTAAAAATTGATTTATCATTTTCTAATTTATCTGAAACAATATAAGCTAAAGCTTTTCTAGAATCATTAGTTAAATCTATTTTATCTTTTTCTAAATTAATTTTCAATTTAGCTGTGTTTTGTTCTAGAGTTTTGTTTTGCTTTTCTGAATAAATAAAAGCTTCATCTTTTTTAGAATTTGCGAAATTCATTACTTGATAGTCTTTATACTTCTTACTGAAAGTTTTAGGATTGACTATTTTATTAATAATGTCTTGTTTTGATTCGCCTTCTATAGTAGTTGTTAGGTTGCAATCTTTTTTAAATTCTAACCCTTTATTAATTTTCTTAATGATTGTTTTAACAGATTGAAGCAAAACCACAAATATTGAAAGTAATAAGATACTTAATGAATTAAATGAATCAACACAATTATTAGTATTATTATCAACAGGGTTTTTAATTAAAGTTGTAACGATTGTTGCTATAAGTAGTATAAATTCAATAATAACCATAATATAATCTATTGGCTTTAATTCAGATAATATTGCATTAGTTAAAGCCTGATGTTTACCATGTACAATCTTTTTATGGTATTTATTTAATACATTAATAGTTTTTTTATATGAATTATCTTCTTTATTTAATTGCTGAAAATTATTTAATGTGAGATTAGTCTCTTCAATATTAATTTTAACTAAAAAATAAGTTTCTTCATTATTTTTCCCAAGACATTTATATTGTGATAGAGAAATATTTTGATTTCTTAAATCTTCAGTTAATGAATATAAAAGATTTAAGTTATTATTATTCATTTTACCATTATAGTAAATGTCTTTCTTAGTTTTTTTAATATCTACTAGCGAAGCTACTTTAGTAATTTTCTTTAAAGTATAAATCCCTACTAATTCATTCTTTTTATTTTTTACATATATTATATATTTCATAATTCACCTTTATAATAAATATCATATTTATATTATATACTTTTTTCTAATTATAGACAAATAATGTGTAAATTTTTAACTTTAAGATTTAATTATAAAGAAAAAGCTCCTTTTTGAAAGAGCTTTTTTTTATAAACCTTGTTTATCAAAGATATTGACTACTTTATCTACCATATCATAAAAGAATTGATTGTATTGCTTTGGTACATATAAATCATCAACATTTTTGTATTTATACTTCATTGTTGCATAGCTATAAACAAAAGCATCGATTTCAATTGATTGAAAGAAATATTCATCATTTGTACTACCATCTTGATTATTCGGTAAAATGTAGCTGTTATAATCCTTTTGCCAATTTTCAATGTGTTGCTTTTTAACTATGGTTTCTTTTCCTGCTTGATAATCTTCTACAATTTGATATTGAAAATAGTGTCTTATTTCATGTAAGAAAAAATATTCAATCATGTGAAAGTTATTAGTTGAATATGCATATTCACATGAACATAAATTGATTCTTATTAATTTTTCTTTTTTTGAAAATATAGCTACTTTGCTAATATCTTCATCAGCAAAAAAGCACCAATTAGGTATATTAGTAAATGCAAAGTATTTTCTATCTTCTAATATTATGTTAGTAATCAAAGGTTTAAATTTTTCAATTAATTTATTAATCTCTTGTTCCATACAATTATAAACAATTACTTTAATATTATTAAATAGAGATGATACTCAACACCCTCTATTTTGCAATCGTATATTTTTATCCTTTCATTATTTTCTTCACTATTTTCATCTATTGTTAACTTCCATTTACAAGTAGTTGTAAATTTACCATTATTACCATATAGTTTTTGTTCTTTAGCCGCTGTAGAAAAGGTTTCTGTTAAGTCATTTAAATCATATAACGCATAATTACCTAAGCTAAAATATTTACCATTTTTCTTGTGCATATCACTAGCAAGTAAATCACCACTTTTTGTTATTGCAAAATAGATAGCATTACTTTCATCAATATCATATAAATAGATATCATTTTTTATTTCAATTGGTTCTGTAACCGCTGAAGGAGTATATTCTTTTTCAAATGCCCTTTGTGGTTCAGCATAATATTTTGTTGAAAAAACACATGATTGAGTATAAATTGATATACCATTAACGAAAAATGCAACTATTGCCACCACAAATATTACGGCAACTATTATTAGTATTTTTATCCCTTTTTTCATAATTATCCTCTTTTTTATTTTTCTCTTTTTCTTTTTTGCTAGTTAAATATTTCCTATAAGAAAATAATAATATAGCATAAAATAACAAATGTTTCTTAATACGCAATATCTATTTTTTATATTATTTTGTCTTATATAATTTATGATATTACTTTTTTAGACTTTTTTTAAGAAATTTATACATTCTTTTTTGCTTACTAGAAATATAATATTCAATGGCTTCTTTGAATTTTTGACATTCATAATCCGTTGGTTCAATATCAAACGGATAACTCCAATCCAATTCATCATACAATACATCTTCTAAATCATCAATATCCGTGTCTTCTATTGATACATAATCATAATATAGTTTGTTGCCTAATTTATAAAATAAATATCTTTCAGTATTTGAATCACCATCAAACATTTCTATTATTCTATCGTTGTCAATATAATCAATTATTGCTTTTGCAAAAGATACATCAATTTCGAATTCCTCATTGTCAAAATTGCACCTTAATACGCCATTTTCATCTTTTTGTAAATTATTTTAGTAACTCAATATTTGCGAGTAAAAATATTTTTTCAATAAAGCGCCAAATTGAACTATGTAAATCTTGTTCATTAGTAGCATATATTTTGGAATTAAAACACCTATCTTCAAAATTTATTCCTATTTTTGATATTTGTTCTTTAAAATCATCGGGATTAATATACATTGTTTCCCAATAGTCAGTAACAGAATGGCAATCGCTTATAATGTAAGTATTTTCTTCATCAGTTGGTTCAATGTATAAGGCCACACTTTCATCATAATTTTTAAAGAAAATTAGTGTAGTAATGATTATACGATTTTCAAAAGTACGTAAAAATGCTCCTAACTTACAATTTTTTACTGCTTCATATAAATCCAACATATTTCACCTATTTTAATAATTAGTAGCCTTTACTTCAAAATAACTTTGAGGATGAGCACAAACTGGGCATACTGTAGGTGCATTTTCACCTATATGAATATGACCACAGTTACGGCATACCCATACTGTAACACCTGCCTTAGCAAAAACTTGAGCGGTTTCAATATTTTCAAGTAATTTACGATATCTTTCTTCATGAGCTTTTTCGATTGCGGCAACACCTTCAAATTGTTTTGCAAGGGCCTCAAAGCCTTCTTCTCTAGCAGTTTTGGCAAATTCCAAATACATTTCTGTCCATTCATAATTTTCACCTTGAGCTGCTGCAAGCAAATTCTCTTTAGTATTTCCTAATTCACCTAGCGCTTTAAACCATAATTTTGCATGTTCTTTTTCATTTTCGGCAGTTTCTAAAAATATTGATGCTATTTGCTCATATCCTTCTTTTTTGGCAACACTTGCAAAGTAAGTATACTTATTGCGAGCTTGCGATTCTCCTGCAAAAGCAGTCATTAAATTTTGTTCAGTTTTAGATCCTTTTAAATTCATATTAGTTCCTCCCTTTTTTTATTTTACTATATTATAAGTATATTATATTTTCAACAATATTTCAAGCAAATTATTAATACTTTATTTTTTTCTATTTACTTAATATTTTTTCATTAAAAAACACACTAGATGTTTTCATCTAATGTGTTTTCCGTAACCTATTCTACTAATGTGAATGTGCAATTTCCACTTGTAATATCACCAGTAATAGTTAATAAATCATTTACATTTACATCCTTAAAGAATTGATTAGAAGGATTTTCTGAATTAATCATGATGTAATAATCACAACTATCGAATGATTCAGCAACATTTATATCTTTTTTACCAACTACACGGTAATTATCGCCTTCTTTTACGATTTTAACAATGTAATAGTATAAATATGAACTTCCTTTGCCTAATGAATCATATGAATATAAAATAGCACTATTTTTATACACATTTTCGTCCCATACGCCAGAATTGTATGCACCAATTGTAACACGTCCTTTAGGTTCTGGTTCTGGATGTTCTACATCAATTGTTCCTGTATATTCAATTGAATTATAATCACAAATTGCTTTTTCAAAAATTTGTGATAATAGTGTAGTTCCTTTATATTTATAATGTAGATAGTCATTTAAATATAATTTGTAGTTGTCTTCTTGTACATATTCATCAAGTGGAATAACACCAAGATTATGCTTTTCAGCAAAAGCTCTTATAGCTTTGTTATAAGCTATTCTTCCTTCTTCAGTATATTTCATTCCAGTATATTCAGTATAGCCAAGTGTACAAACATATACTTGAGTTGCACATAAGTTATAAATTTTTGACAATATCATTTCATATGCGGCAATGAAACTTTCTACGCTAAAGCCAGAGCATAAATCATTTGTACCTAAATATAGAATTACAATATCAGGATTACCATTTTGAATTAAAGTATTAATTCTAGCATCGCTACAACCAGCACTTTCATCTGTTCCTACAGCAGTAGATCCACTCCAAGAGTTATTAACGCCAAGTATCATATTAGTATTATTAATTAATTGACCCCACCAAGTTTTATCAACTGTTCTTACATCTTGACAATAAGTAGGATAATAGAATCTTCCAACTTGACCATAATAACTATTCATCGGTGAACCATCTTGATAGAATGTTGAAATACTATCGCCTAAAATTGAGATTCTCTTTCCTGCAAGTTCAGTGTATTTAATTTCCTTAACTGTAGATTGGTAAACAGCTGTATAAACTACATCACCTGTTACTGGAGCTATTTCTTTATCCCAACCAATAAATTCATAAGTACGTTTGTCATCTTCTGGTCTTGTTGGATCTTCAGGAGCAGTTGGTAATGTTCCATATTCTACTTCTTCTTCAGAAAGTATGGTGCCATCAAAGTCAACAAATTTATAAGTATATTTATTTTTAGTGTTTGTATATTGAGCAGTATAAACTACATCACCTGTTACCGCAACAATTTCTTTATCCCAACCACTAAATGTGTATGTAAATTCTTTAGTAGCTGGTCTTGAAGGATTTGTAGGAGCAGTTGGTAATGTTCCATAATCTACTGTTTCTGATTTTAATACTTTTCCATCAAAATTAACAAATTTGTAAGTGTATTGTCTTTTTACTTCTCTGTATTGAGCAGTGTATACTACATCGCCTGTTACTTCAACAACTTCTTTATCCCAACCGATGAATTCATATGAGAATTCAGCGGTTCCTGACTTTTCAGGATTAGCTGGTATATTAGGTAATGTACCATAGTCTACCTTATCTTCTTTTAATATACTTCCATCAAAATTAACAAACTTATAAGTATATTTTCTCTTTGTTTGTTCAAATTTTGCGGTGTAAGTTACATCGCCTGTTACTGCAACAACTTCTTTATCCCAACCAACAAATTCATAAGAGAATTCGTCAGTATCCGCTTTTGTTGGAGTAGCTGGAGCAGTTGGTAATGATCCATATTCAACTGATTCTTCTTTTAATACACTTTCATCATGATTTAAGAATTTTACAGTGTATTTTCTTTTTACTTCTTTATATTGAGCTATAAAAGTTATGTCACTTTCAAGTTTTCCAACTTCTTTATCCCAACCGATAAATTCATAAGAGAATTCATCTGTACTAGCTTTAGTTGGATTTGCAGGAGCAACAATTGTGCTTCCCTTTTTGCCTGTTCCTTCTGATAAAACTGTTCCATTTTCATTAACAAATCTATAAGTGCATTGTTTAGCACAACCAACTAAACAAAGCGCAAGTGTTAATGTAAATACAAAAATAAAAAATGATGCAAATAATTTTTTCATGTCTACCCTTCTTGTTATTTATTTTTTAAAAATAGTTAATAATTCTATTTTCAATACATTCTATCATTTTTTGGCATTTAAAGCAACAAAAAAACATACTCTAATATGAATTAAAAAAAAGGCATCATTGCCTTTTTTATGAAATGAATCGTAACCCAATAAATATTTATCTATCTGTCATATAGAAGATTTTTTATTAATTTAAGTAATTCACTTTTATTTAACTGTTTTTGAACATTAATTAATTTTTATTTAAACATCCAAACGAGTATAGTAGTTAAAACCAATACAATGCCAAGCAATATTATACATATAGTTTGTTTTTTGGTCCAATCATTTTTATAGTAACACTTGTCTATTATTATGCCTACGAATACGCATATTGTAAACATTGTTACAAATATAGGTAACTCAAAAAATAATGGTATAACATTATACTTTACAAGAATGGATATTGCTATAGGAAAAATCCCTCCAATGAGACAACATATTGCAATAAAAGTTTTCTCAGACATTTTTTTCATTTTTTGATTTTACTCCTTATTTTTGTTATAGCCGCTCTATTTATTTGGTAATATTATAATCATATTAATCTGATGTTAATATTATAAAGGAAATTTTTTTGTTAAGGTCAAAACTTCTTTTTTCACTTCCAAAAGAGCGTTTTCATTTTCCTTATTTTTTAATGCTTTGTTAATTAAATGAGCAATTTCTATCATTTCCTTCTCTTTCATTCCTCTAGTTGTGACACTTGCAGTACCAATTCTAAGACCACTTGTAATGAATGGCTTTTCATCATCAAAGGGAACAGTATTTTTGTTGCACGTGATATTCACCTTATCTAAAATTTTTTCACCTTCTTTACCTGTTATCCCAATTGATTTTTTTACATTCACAATAAGTAAATGATTTTCTGTTTTACCACCCACTAAAACATATCCAAGTTTTGTAAGCTCATTTGCAAGAACTCTACAGTTATCAATGATTTGCTTTTGATATTGTTGAAAATCAACTGATAAAGCTTCTTTAAAGCATACTGCTTTCGCGGCTATAACGTGCATTAACGGACCTCCTTGAACGCCAGGGAAAACAGCTTTGTCAATTTTTTTAGCAAGTTCTTCGTTATTCGTAAGAATCATACCACCACGTGGCCCTCGCAATGTCTTGTGCGTCGTAGTAGTCACAATGTCAGCATAGTCCATAGGGTTTGGGTGTAATCCGGCCGCAACTAATCCAGCGATATGAGCCATATCGATTAACAAGTATGCGCCAACCTTATCCGCAATTTTTCTGTATCTTTCAAAATCTATAATTAAAGGATATGCACTAGCACCACCAACAATTAGTTTAGGTTTTTCCTTTATAGCTAATTTTTCCAATGCATCATAGTCAATTGCTTCAGTTTCCTTGCTTAAGTAATATGGAATAAAATTATAATCAATACCTGAAAAACTTAAAGTACTACCATGTGTTAAGTGGCCCCCTTGGTCAAGTGCCATCCCAAGTACCTTATCACCATTGTTCAGTATAGACCGATATGCAGCCATGTTGGCTTGTGAACCTGAATGAGGTTGAACATTTACATATTTAGCGTTAAATAATTTTTTAGCGCGCTCTATAGCAAGCATTTCAATTTCATCAACATATTCACACCCGCCATAATATCTTTTTCCAGGATAACCTTCTGCATACTTATTTGTTAAAATCGATCCTTGAGCCTCTAAAACTTCTACTGATACAAAATTTTCAGATGCAATCAATTCAATATTTTGGGTTTGTCTCGTTTTTTCTTTCTGTATTATTGAATAAACATCAAAGTCTTTTTCTTTAAGCATCAAATATTCCTCCTATTCAATTGCTTTTAGGCTTTCATTCATATTTGTCTTTACTATTTTTGGTCTTAACATCAAAGTTACTAGTAACGTAAAACCAAACACAATAAGTGGTACAACAAGCCACATAAACCAGTTCACATCTTTTATTTCGCCAAATCCCATTGTTTTAAAAACTAAACTTGCTAGGCCAATTCCAGTAGGATACCCTAAAAGAATTCCTAAAAACGCGCTAATGTAAATTTCCCGATAAATATAGCCACAGATTTCGCTATCACGATATCCTAAGACCATCAAAGTTGCTATTTCTCTATTTCGCTCGCTTATATTAATTGTTGTAAGTGTATTAATTACTACAACTGTCAATAATCCAGCGAAAATAACAACCACAATGGCAATTCCTATAATTGCGGTAGACCCAAAATCGCTAAAGATACAAATATCTAACAATGCAAGGCCCGCAAAAACAAGACCCGTTGATACAGCAATTGATACAAGCATCATCATAAACCTTGTTTTATATCTTAAAACATTTCTAAATGAAGACTTATATTTAAACGCCAATTTGTTCCAAATAAGCGGAATCTTTTCAATTAAAATTCTTTTCCCCGACTTAGGTACTTTAGGTCTTAGCAAAGTTGCAGGTTCGTTATTTGCAAGTTTCATACCAAGGCCAAATGTTACTAATAATGTTACAATAATAATTATGCCAATTGATAAAAAGAAATAACTAGGATTTACAATCACATTAATTTGTGGCATTACATGACCATAATTAAAAATGTAACATATTAGCCATGATACGCCATATCCAACAAAGAATCCAATACAACCGCCAACCGCTAGAGCAACTAAAGCAAAAAAAACGTACTTCATTACAATCGTAATACTACTAAATCCTAAAGTCTTAAGACAAGCAATTTGGGAACGTTCTTCATCCATTAGTCTCATCATTGATGATAAAACTACTAAAAGTGTAACCGCAATAAATATTACCATTAAAATGTTTCCTATTCCTCTTACTTTATCAGCACTCGAGATAATAGATTTAAAACTATAATTATCCTCAAGAGTGATTATTTTTATATTTTCACCTAAAAGATTAACAATTTCTTCTTTTTGTTCTTCCAAATATTTTTCATAATTTTTAGAAAAGGAATTAAATATGCTTCGGTTTTCTGCTTTTACGTATATATCACCAACTGGCATAAATGGGCATACTTCTTTTGGACAATATATAATATTTTCCAACAAATCAAGTTTATTAATTTCCGCGATATTTTCAGGTGTTTTTGTGTCTTCTGGATTATTATAACTAGGTTCTCCATCTTTTCCAAACGTAAGAGGACTCATAACTATTCCTTTTACGGTAACGTTTATTTTGTATTCAAAAGGAAGATTTAATGCGTCTTTTAAACTTATTTCGATTTTTTCACCAATATTATAACCATTTATTTTATTGTCTTTTGCTTCTACATAAACTAAATTTTTGTCATCTTTGTTTATCTTTTCACCTTCAACAAGTTCAGGTACATTAATATTCCATTTGTCAAAATCTAAAAAATACAATCTTAAAGATTTTTTCTCTCCCGTCTTTATATCAAACGACATTCCGGTCTCTACATTTTCTTGCCCAAAATGATTCTTAATTTTATCTATTTCCTCTTGTGTAAATCTACCAGTTTTACTTTTTATTATAAAATCACTAACATTTTGCTTTTTATAGTAATTTTCAATACTATCTTTTATCATATCTGTAGGAGAGCCAATTCCAGATACAAATCCTACCGAAATTAAAATTATGCCAATAAGTGATAGAAGTCTTGTAAACTGCTTTTTAAACATCCTTCTAACTACTTTATAATAGGTTTTTACCACTCTATCACCTCAACAGAAACAGGATTTTCATTGATTTCGATGCTTTCTACGTTGCCACTTTTTATTTTTATAACCTTATCTGCCATAGCCTTTAATGCAGCATTGTGCGTTACGACAATTATAAGTTTTTTTTCTTTTTTCGAAAGATCTTGTAACAGTTGTAATATTTTTTTACCTGTAACATAATCAAGTGCTCCAGTCGGTTCATCACACAATATTAACTTTGGGTTTTTCGCAATTGCCCTAGCAATTGATACCCTTTGTTGCTCTCCCCCTGATAGTTCGGCTGGAAAATTATTAAGCCTATCTGCTAGACCTACTTCGTCTAAAATAGTTTTAGGGTCTAAATGATTATCGCATATCTCGACAGCAATTTCTACATTTTCAAGAGCAGTTAGGTTGGGCATTAAATTATAAAACTGAAAAACAAAACCTACATCATTACGACGATAATCTGTCAACTCTCTTTTATTAAATTTGGTTATATTTTTACCGTCTATAATAATTTCACCACTTGTTGCTCTATCCATTCCCCCAAGCAAATTCAAAAGTGTTGTTTTTCCTGCACCAGATGCTCCAAGAATGACAACAAATTCTCCTTCATTTAGTTCAAAGGATACGTCTTCCACAGCAGGTATAGTAATCTCACCTACATGATATTCTTTCTTTACATTTTTTAAAGATAAAACTGCCATATTACTCCTCCACACTTTTAGTATATTATAACAATAAATTAATTTTTTTTCAATAATTATGAAAAAACAAAAAAATATCTTGCATTTTCCTCAAAAATCTTGATTTTTAATTGTATATATGTTAGAATGAATTAAATTAACTTTTTTATTTTTAGGTAAAAAAGAATGGATTTCCTTATTTTCCATCTTATACACCATTGTGCAAGCCGACACTCGTCCTTTCGGCTAGAATTGGAGATTTTATGATTGAAATTAAAAACATCGTTAAAACTTACCACCCTAAAAAAGGAGGTGCAGTAATAGCCCTTAATAACGTTAGTTTGAAATTCCCCGAAAAAGGACTCGTGTTTATTTTGGGTAAATCAGGCAGCGGCAAATCTACGCTTTTAAACGTTATGGGGGGATTAGATAGTGCAGATAGTGGTGAAATTATCATTAAAGGAAAGTCATCAAAAGAATTTTCAACTGAAGACTTTGATAGTTATCGAAATACATATCTTGGTTTCATATTTCAAGAATATAACATATTGGAAGATTTTAATGTTGGTACAAATATTGCTATTGCCCTTAAAATCCAGGGCGAGAAAGTAACAAACGAAAAGCTTAATGAGATTTTAAATGAAGTTGACCTTTCTGGCTATGGCAAGAGAAAAACAAATGAATTATCCGGTGGGCAAAAACAACGTGTTGCAATTGCCCGTGCGCTTGTAAAAAATCCAGAAATTATTATGGCAGACGAACCAACAGGAGCTCTTGATAGTAATACTGGCATACAAGTTTTTAATACGCTTAAAAAGTTATCAAAAGACAAACTTGTCATTGTTGTTTCACACGATCGCGAGTTTGCGGAAGAATATGGTGATAGAGTAATTGAACTTAAAGACGGTGTTGTTATTTCTGATATTGAAAAACATTATATCGATGCTGAAGTTGAAAATGGTGGTATAAAAAACTACAACGGGAAACTTATACACTTCCCAAAGGGCTATCAATTAACTTCAAATGACATAATTCGTATTAATTCATACCTTGAAAGTGATGAAGCTTTTTTATCTCTTGATAATAAGGTTAACTTGAATGTAAAAAGTGCCTCTCATATATGTGAAGATGGTAGAATGGAAACTTTTGCAACAACTGATGAAAGCGCAATTAAAAGTTTAACTCAAGCCCCGTTCAAACTTATTAAATCGCGATTACCGATTAAAGAAAGTTTTAAAATTGGCATTAGTAGCATGAAAACTAAACCAATAAGACTAGTTACTACAATTCTTCTTTGCTTCATATGCTTCACTTTGTTCGGCATAGTAGATAGTTTTGCTGCATACAATAGTAAAACCGCCATTGTTAACTCGATATATTATAGTGATATTAAATATACTACTTTTAAGAAAATGGTTGAAGTTGATAACTATGGAGAGGAATATTTTTTAGAAAAAAGCCTTTCCGATAGTGACATTGAACACTTAAGATCAAAAATCGGCATTGATTTTTTACCAGTATTGTCTGAAAAAAGTAACGATAGTTTATATATGGGTTCGAGTATATCTTCTAGCTTTTTGAAAGAAGCTAAAAGTATTATTTATAGTGGAAACGTCACAGGTATTGTTGAAATAACCGATAGCACTATAAAAAAGCATAATCTTGAACTTGAAGCTGGTCGTTTACCTTCTAATATTACAGAAATTGCCATAAGCGATTATGTCTTTGATTGTTTCAAAAAATGGGGATATTTGCATTATAATTTGGATGGTCTACCTGATGAAAGTAAAAACATTGCTGCTGCCAATATAATTGATGGTCAAGATTTTATTGAAACAAACCCTAATATACTAATTAACGGAGACACTCTTTATGGTATATTTAAAATCGTTGGTATTGTAAAAACAGGGTATGCTTATTCTAGATATGAGGCCATTGATAAAAACACCAGTAATGATGATGCGCTTAACTACTATATGTTACTTAATCAATTCAGTAGCGAACATAATAGTTCTTTTTCAGGTATGCTTTTTGGGTGTGACAAATTTATTAATGAATTTCTTAAATATAGGGGATTAGGCGGAATAATTCCTAATAAAGCTATTTTAGATTTTGAAGAAATTAATGGTAAAATCTATAATACTTATTTAGGTTATAATTACACTAACTATTTTACCACTAACGATTATTCAGATATTGTCTACTTAGGTGATAAAAGCAATCTTTCTGGTAATGGAATAGCACTAGGAATAAATACTCTCATTAATGGTTTAAAAAACATATATTACAATGACGATATCATTCAAAAAAAACTCAAAGATTTAATTATTGACAAAACAAAAAAAGAGGAAATAATAAATACAATATCCCCTCTTCTAAAAGAAGCAAAGATTAAAATGATTTGTGGTGGAATTATCTCCCCATATCTAAATAAAATGGTTTCCATCGATGGTTTCTTCTTCGAAGACGAAATTATCAATGGGAACTATATTGGGATATCAAACGAACTTGCCAATCTCATAAAATCGGCGCCTGTTGGTAAGTACTCAATGGCCATTTCCGGCGAATTGCTTTCCAAACACAATCTTGAAAAGGCTGTAGCTTTTTCAATGCAAAATGAAAATGGTGTTAAATATTCTCTAGTTAATTATGTAATTACGGCTGAAAATATGATAGGATCTACTATTAAAACTATAGCTAAGATTTTACTATATGTTGGCATTGGCATATTCGTTTTTGCAATAATACTTTTTACAACATATATTTCAGCATCAGTAACATACAAGAAGCGTGAAATTGGTATTTTGCGTGCTATTGGAGCACGCTCTAGCGACGTTTTTTTAATTTTTTTAAATGAAGCATTATGCATCTCATTTATCGTTTTTTCTCTTGCTGTAATAGGAAGTAGTATTTCTGTTTCAATGACTAATTCGTCATTACGAACATCTTATGGATTGCCTATATCGCTTTTGAATTATGGATTTCGTGAAGTAGGAATTATTCTTTTAGGTTGCATACTTACTGCACTTTTAGCAAGTTTCGTTCCTGTTTTGAGAATTGCTAAAAAGAAACCAGTAGATGCAATTAATAATAAATAATAGTCTCTACTAACTTTTTACTTTTTCATTAATCACAATTAATCCTTCTTTTGGATATAATCTACTATCATCGATAATTTTATCAAATTTTATTTCAAGTTCTTCTACTATTAAATAATTAACTATCCTTTTTGCTAGTTCATCTATCTTCATTGCTTTTCATCCCATAATAATGTAATAAAGGACTCCAGTATTGATGGAGTCCTGTTTTACGAAGTTAAATTCCACCAAATGATAACTACATAAATATACGGAAGGACTTGAAATAACCAAAAATATTGGGCACATTTTAAGAATTCAATAGGATGTGATAATTTACCAAATTAGTGGATTTTGAGTAAAAAACAAATATAAATTAATCAAATGAACTGATGTCAGTCAAGTTAGACAGATAATAAAAATAAAAAGTTATGCCGATAATGCTTGGTTTCGATATTCCATCGGAGCCAAGCATTTTAATTTGGCTTGAAATCTCTTGTTATTATAAAATTCAATATAATCTTTTATAGATTGAATTAAATTTTCTGCTGAATAAAATTTGCTCATATAATGCATTTCTGATTTGATTGTACCCCAAATATGATTATACGAACAATCATATTTCTTAACGTGCTATGACTTAGAATCTTATATTTAATTTGTAAACTTTCTATTGATCCTTTTCCATCTAAATATTCTTTAACTACATTTTCTTTGAATTCCCTAGTATATGTGCTGTTAAATGGTTTATCATCAAAATTAATAAACTTATAAGTATACTTTCTCTTTGTTTGTTCAAATTTTGCGGTATAAGTCACATCGCCTGTTACTGCAACAACTTCTTTATCCCAACCAACAAATTCATAAGAGAATTCGTCAGTATCCGCTTTTGTTGGAGTAGCTGGAGCAGTTGGTAATGATCCATATTCAACTGATTCTTCTTTTAATACACTTTCATCATGATTTAAGAATTTTACAGTGTATTTTCTTTTTACTTCTTTATATTGAGCTATAAAAGTTATGTCACTTTCAAGTTTTCCAACTTCTTTATCCCAACCGATAAATTCATAAGAGAATTCATCTGTACTAGCTTTAGTTGGATTGGCAGGAGCAACAATTGTGCTACCCTTTTTGCCTGTTCCTTCTGATAAAACTGTGCCATCTTCATCAACAAATGTATAAGTGCATTGTTTAGCACAACCAACTAAGCAAAGTGCAAGTGTTAATGTAAATACAAAAATAAAAATTGATGTTAATAATTTCTTCATGTCTACCCTTTCTTCTAGTTTTATTTTTCAAAAATAGTTAACAATTACTATTTCAACTACATTCAATCATTTTTAGACATTTAAAGCAACAAAAAAACATTACCTTAATATGGATGAGTATAATAAAAAAGGCTATAACAGCCTTTTCTTTTAAACGTGAATAATTATTTTAATATTAATTTTTTATGTGATAATTGTAAACATCAACTAGGCTTTAATTACAAATATCATTGAAAGTATAATTATACTACTAACTATTATTGCACCAATAAGTTTTTGTGCAGAACTACTATTTTTTAAATATGATCTATCTAATATGGCACATACCACCATGCCTGACGTGAATAAAATTAAGTTCATATAGTAACTATCAGAAATTATAGGTATTAATTTGTATTTTACAATAAATGGAGCTAATATAGCAATAATTCCACAAATAACACAGCATCCAATTATAAGTATTTTTTGACTTTTTTTCATTGTATTTGCCCCTCCTATTGTGATAATTTTCTCCATTTAGAATATATTTTAGTTTCATTAAAAATATAATTTCCTTCTTCATCGTATTCTTTTTTTGATATTGTATCGTTTTCAAAGTCCCATTTATCTATACCATTTATATCTTTATACCAGCCAACAAATTCATATCCTTCTTTATATGGAACTGGCGGTATAACATTTACAATTGTACCGTCACAATCATCAATAAAATATATTTCTTCATCAATATAATATGCTACATTTGCCTTTTCTAGTTTGTATATGCTTCCATGTTCATCAAAAAACTTTTCACTTGCAAACACTTTGTCACAATTCATACAAACATTTTTGTAAATTGAATCAAAATAATTGGTAAAACTGCTTTCTGAAATATAAGTAGTAATTCCTGTTTCATTATCGGGCAGTTGAAAATTAAATGAACTGTACTTAAAAGAATAATTTTTAGGAAAATATAATTTTTTGGCATTTGTAATAGTAATTTCTTTGCTAGATTTTTTCCAATATCTAGCTCCTAAACCATCAACTATATACCCATCAAGCATTGAAGGAAATACTAATACTTCTTTTTTATTTCCTTCCTCGCTTAGACCTATAATTCTACAATGTCCTTTATCAGTAAACATAATTGTATAAACAAAATCACCAGAAACAACAGAATTGAACTTATCTTCTCTTTTCAAACTTTTGCATATTTTTATTGATGCATAAGTAAGTGGTATCATTACAATTAACATCATTATTAAAATATACCTTTTTAACATTTTATCCTCCATTTATCTATAATTTGTTGATTCTAATATATTTTAAAGCGAAAATATATTATAGCATTCTTATGGTATTTTTCTATCACCTCTTTTTTCAATGTCATATTTAATCATGTCAATCAGAATTTCATATAATATAAATTAAAACTTTTTTATAAACAATACTATTTTAAGTAATATTTGTGCATATTTTTCATTGTCAATTTTATTAACTTTAAATTATCTGAAAATTGTATCTAGATTAAAAAATAAAAAACTCCCTTAAAATAGGGAGTCTATAACGTAAGCCATTTTCTAAGTGTGTTCCCCCCATGCAAACTTAAAGAATTCATATATATTTGCATTATATAATATTTTTTCAATTAAAGCAAGTATTTTACAAATGTTTATTCTATTCAGTATTATGATTTATCATAATGACATATTTTACTTGCCCTTACACCACAGTATATTTCCGTTATTATCTACTAGTAAATACACTGTTTGTGTGATTGTTGGTATATAACTCGAATATTTAGGATGATTTGACCAATCATAATCTACAACATTTTTAAATACCAATAATTTTTCATTATTTATATTCAAGCAAAGTACTAGTTTACCATATTTATCTGGAATATTTTTGCCATTAATTATTAATGCACTACTATCATAATATGCTAAACCGTTTGAAGTTTTATAACTACTTAACTTCCAATAACTGTCACTAGTATATGAATTTATACAATTTAAATTTGTATTATACTCAAATATTTTGTATATTGTTCCGTTTTCATCTTGTGCAATACAGTGAACATAAAATATTTCATTATAAAATTTAACAAATACAATTTGGCCCCATTCATTTGAAGTTATATTTTCTTCTTTTTCCAGTTTTCCATCTCTTGACAAAACACATATTTTAGCATCTAACATATTCACGGAAATACCATTCAATTCACTAGTTGTTGAAAAAATATAATATTTATTGTTATATTCAAAAACTGAATTCATTTCATTTTCTTCATTGACAAATGTATATTCCCATATTTTATTATAATTGTTATCTAGTTTAGTAATCGTTGAGTATCCAAAGTATGCTTGATTATCATTAAAATATGTGGAATGATTACACAATACTAAAATATCATTATTACTTAAAGTTTTAACATCAACAATATTAGCATTGTACCCATTATGAAGAAACAATTGAAATTTTCCTATTTCTTTAAATTCATAGTCATATTTCTTAATTTCTACCATATTTTGTTTACTAGGAGTAACAACGTAAAAATCATTTTCATTCAAAAATACATTATCATCATTATATAATATATTACTATTAATCACATCTAAGTACATTTCACTAACATTTCCAAATGATTCTACTGGGCTATTTAGATCTTTTCTAATAGTTTCTTTAAATAGTTCATATTCTTTCTGATATTTATGTTGTTGAACAAAATAGAAACAACCTATTGTAATTGTCATGATACTTGTTAGTATCAATGAAATTAAAAGTATTTTTTTGTATTTGTTTTTAGCTTTTTTTGCCTCTCTAAATTCACTAATAATTTCATCTCCAAATAGCTCATTTTTGGAAATATTAAACAATAAACAGATAGAGTCCAAATTTACATCACTAGGTACACCATTACCATTTTCCCATTTTGCTACGGCACTTCTAGATACAAATAATTTATCAGCTAATGTTTGTTGAGACATGTTAGCTTTTTCTCTAAGTTCTTTTAATTTATCTTGAAACATAGTTATGTCCTCCTGTAAACATTATACTATATATATAGATATTTGTTTGTTACTTTTTCAACTTTGAATGTTACTTTTTTACTATTTTGCATTTTCAATTAATTATTCTTTATCAATGAAATAACTAATTTGAATACTATTTAAGTTACCATTTAAAAAGTTATTTTCAATTAATGATTCAATTAGCTTATTCCCCGCAAAAAACTGCATTAAAGTAATAACATACCCGTTTGCATATTCTTTTAAATTATTAGGTATAGATTTATTGACTATTTTTGTTAAATATGCTTTGATTTCATTAGTAGCTTTTTCTAATTTAACATATAGATTTCTATTAATATTTTCCATTAATTCTAAAAACTCTTTGTTTAAATATGCAATATTTGTTTTTAATACTCCATTATCTTTTATTAAAATATTATTTTTAATTAAATATGCATATAATTCTTCTTTTTGATTATCAGTTATACCGTTATAAACATCAATAACTGTTTGGGCTACTTTTTTATCTCTTAGAATAAGTTGATTCGAACTATGTCCATGTAATAGCCATAAATCTCTTGCCCAAATTGTGTAATTATCTAAGTATGTTGGTGTTTGACCACAAGTACCTTTTGGAGTATTTGCTTCTAATCCAAATATTAATGCCCTTGCGCCACATGACAAAATTTTAGGATAGTCTGAATCTTTAATAAACATATTTCTTTGATCTATATCTGCTACTCTATCCGCAAATATCCATTTATATTGATCAACTGTTGCATTATAGTTATAAATGCCTGTTTGCTTTATTTGTTCAAAATATTCATTAAAAACCTTAGTTACTTCCTTTGTATGTTCATCATACATTTTCTTATATAACTCATCAACAATATCAAGTTCTTCTTTGCTAATAATGTAAAAATTAGTTTGATATTTATCTTTTACTTTTTGAATCAGTACTCCAGCATTTAATAAAATTGTAAGTTCATCTTCGATAAAACAACTACTACATCCAACTTCATTCGCAATCTCACTTACAGTTTTAGGTTTTGCATAACATATTAATGCAATTTGACATGGTAATTTTCTTTTAAATAATTCCCATACATTAACACTAGCAAAATCAATTCCTGAATAATATATTGAAAAATCTTTTGGATTAAAACTTACTTCACCAATTTCTTTATTCATATTATAAATCTCCTTTAATTTTTTCTTTCCATTAGACAAATAATATTTAACCATATCTTGACTAATATTTAGTTTTTTGGCTATATCTTTAATTTTTAGTTCATGATAATAATACATTACTATTATCTTACGATATAAGCCTGAAAGGATACTTAGTGATTTTCTAATATCATTATGTAATTCTTTTTGATCATTATATTCATTATAACTAGTGTCTGCTATTTGCATTTTACAATAATCATCATTTAGAATATAATTATCTTTTCTATTTAAATAGTTTTTATATACATTGTGTGCAACACTCCAAAAATATGCATTAACGTTTGTTATTTCGTCAACACGATTTAATACATCTAGACATTCACAGGCAGCCTTTTGTGATAAATCTTCCGCATCTTGTATTATTGGTGTTCTACTTAAATAAAAGGTGAAAAATTTATTTAAATATTCATTAGCTATTAATTCTTTTAATTCTTGAACATTTTTCACAATGATTACTCCTTTCATTTATATAGTAACAAAAAAATAAAAAAGTGAAGTGATTTTTCTTTATTTTATCATATTTTTAAAAAAACTTCTACGATTATCTTCTTTTGAGATAGTTATACTATAAAATTAACAAACACCATTACCTAAGATTAAGGTAATGATGATTTTTTTTAATAACCTTTTCTAATTGTACGGCAATATTATTACATCAAAGGAATGCACAAAAAAAGCGGTAATAGACAAGCCGAATATCGGTATTGAACTGATATCTGTCAAGTAGACAGTTAATAAAAATAAAAATTTATGCCGAT
>SAMEA104315427__coassemble_679_pt1 | contig 25553 bp, 23 predicted proteins | sample SAMEA104315427__metabat2_low_PE_045 | metagenome-assembled genome bin SAMEA104315427 (sample SAMEA104315427) | gut metagenome | biome: Monkey gut; feature: monkey-associated habitat; material: faeces | place: China | collected 2013
CAAAACCCATTAATCTAGGGCACAATTTTGTGCACGATGATTGACAACCCGTCATATTATAATTTTATTGCAAATTTAGACATTTATTTGAGTTAAAATGTTATTTTAACTAACTCAATAACTCTTACATTTCTTTAAATCTACTATTTTATCTAACTAGGCTCATGTAATTTCTGCTAATATAACTACTAATAAATTATCAATTGCTTCATCATTCATACTAGTTTTAGCATAATCGCTAGCGTTATCTAAATATGAGTTCATCATTCTTTTATGACAAAAGACTATATTTTTGCCTTCAAATACAAGATTCATTAGTTGTAGATATTTATTAGTAAGTTCAATTTTTTCTAGTAGTTCTTTTTTAACCTCATTTGATATAATTCTGTGAAACCATACAATCAACCTTATGATATTGAGTTTTAATAAATTGTCTAGTTCCTCATCTTTACAAATTTTTTCTAACAAAAGTTATACCTAAATATAATAACTAACTTTCTAAAAACTGAATTGCCTTTAAATATAAATTATACTTATCAGGTATTTTATCAACAGTTAAATCTAATCTTGATAAATCAGAATTATGTTTTAAATCTGCAAGTTTTACTTTAGTTGCAATTGGATTGCTTTTAATTTGGTTAATATAGTCCATATATTCTTTTTCATCATCGTGTGTTAATAATCTAAGAGCGCTTATTACTCTATCATTGAATCCTTCGTTTATCAAATTCTCAAATGTAACATCGGTATCTTCAATAACATCATGTAATAATGCTACACACACGCTATCTTCATCATCCATTTGTTCGGCTAAATGGAATGGATGAAATACATATGGTAATCCTGCTTTATCAATTTGTTTACAATGTGCATTAAAACAAATTTTCAATGCTTTTTTAGTCATTAATGTATATATCATATAAACTAGCATCTCCATTTAATAATCTTTATTCATCATTTGTGATTATACTATATTTTTTATTTTTTCAATATATTATGATAAAACTTGCTATAAATTAAAAACTGAGAACAAATATTCTCAGTTTATGAATACTTCTCCAACTCTTCTAAGTTGCCTTTAAAATAATGGTTCTTTCCACTTTGAATTTCTAAACACAAGTTATATTGTTTTAATATTCCTAAATATTCAGACATTTTTGTGTTGCCCTTCTCTAATATTTTAGTTAAGTTTGATTTATTTAAACCAAAGTCACCGAAAATACTACATTGCGTTAATACTTGCAATAATTTTGTTATATCATCTTTGTTTTTATGATTATTATATAATGAAGCAACTCTATTAATTATGCCTATATATTTATCGTAATCTTTTACTTTTTCATACGCATACAATTCAGTTTTTTGATATGATTTATAAATTATGTCTAAAAATTCATAAACAAATGTAGATACATCACCTTTATTTCTAACATCATTAGTATGCTCAAACGCATCTAAATATTGTGTAAGACTATCTTTTATAGTCATGCTTAATCTAAAGCCAATTACTTTATTAAAATATTTTGATAATACATAGCTTGAAATAAATCTATTAATTCTACCATTGCCATCATAAAATGGATGGATATATCCAAAAAAATAATGAAAAATAGCAACTCTTATTAAAACATCAATTGAATCATTATTCAATATTGCTAGAGCCTTGTCCATATAATCTATTATTTTTGACTCAGGCATAAGTCCATTATGAATAATTTTCTCACCAGTCTTATAAACATGAACTGCTTCTTTTCTAAAAACTAATCCATCTGGCAAATTTTTCTCATCTTCAGCCTTTATTTCGTTATATAGCATTTCATCATATAATTTTCTAATATCACTTGAAGAATTAAGCTTCAGCTTTTCCTCAGTTAGCATCAAATATTTATTAACAATACCTTCAAATCGATTATTAATACTAGTTTTTTTCTCTATTTCAGCAATTAAATCATTTATGTCTTTTCGAGTTGAAATTACACCTTCAATTTTATTAGTATATTCTATTTCATCAATTAATGATTTTCGCATATATTGAGATTGAGCAATATTAGGCAAAAAATCAAATACATGATTTATCCTATTATTGTATGAATTAATTTTTGCTACAAGTGCCATAATTTCAGCATCATAATTAAAAAAAGCTTGATTATCATTAATAAATAAATCAAATTTAATTGTAGAATTTGAATTGAATCTTTCATCAAATAACAGATTGAAAGTAGTATAATCATTCATAACATACAATTTATATAATGATTTGTAACTCATAACATCACCTCATTTTTGTACATTATACCATATCAAGTGAATAAAGTCAAACTTTTGCGTTCATTTTATGCATATTTTGAATTGTAAGTATTTTTTTTAAAGCATTTATGTTCAAATTATCTGTTTTATGAACTAAAAAAGTCAATATTATGCGCATTATGTTTAAAAATATCAAATTATGAATTAAATCAACATAAAAAGTAGGCACAATGCCTACTCAGACTATTGACATGTAGTTTGTCAATAGCCAGATATATTTTGTTAAAAAATATATGTAACAGTGGTATAATTGCACTAGTATAAAAATATATAATTTTGGAAATCATCAAAAATTCAAAAAACATAGGTAAATAACCACTTTTTATAAGGAAATAAAAAAAGACATCCTGTAAAGTGACACAGAATGTCTACATTTTTGATTTGGCGGAAAATGGGGGATTCGAACCCCCGCAGCTGTTACACCCTAATGGTTTTCGAAACCATCCTCTTCAACCGCTTGAGTAATTTTCCATATATCTTCAACATTTTTAAGAAAGTGTTGAAGATATAGATGTTTTTGTATTAAGAATATATGTTACATAACTTGCCACAACTATTTTTATTAAATCTGGTAATATAAATGGTACTACAGCAACAACTAAAGTAGAAGCTAAGTTATTATTACTTTCTACCATATACCAAATGCTACCAAATAAATAACAGAATATTGTTCCAACAAGCATAGCAATAGGATACATCCAAAGTTTATTCTTATTATTTTTTAATAAAAGTGAGATAGCTAGGCCCATTAAAATATAACCGAAAATATATCCACCAGTATACCCTAGTAGTATGCTGAATCCGCCCCTAAAACCAGAAAATACTGGAAGGCCAACAGCTCCTATAACTATATATACAAGAATAACTAATATTGTGTTATGCCATACCAATAAAGAAGCAATTATATATATTGCAAAAGTTGCAAGCGAAATAGGTATTACACCGATTGGAAATGATACTGGTGCAAGGATGCATAAGCATGCGGCTAAAAGGCCAATTAATGTTATTTTTTTTACTTTCATGTTTCACCTCTATTGTTAGATAAAAAGCAGGTACATTAGTACCTGCTTTGTTTTTTATCCAAAAATACTTAATAATAATCCTGCAGCAACAGCACTACCGATAACACCGGCAACGTTTGGTCCCATTGCATGCATCAATAAGTAATTTGACTTATCTTCTTCAAGACCAATCTTGTGGACTACACGAGCGGCCATTGGTACAGCAGATACACCGGCAGCACCAATCATAGGGTTGATCTTACCACCAGATAATTTAGACATCAATTTACCAACTAATACACCACCAGCAGTAGCAAAACTAAATGCTATCATACCAAGTAGTAATATCTTAGCAAAGTTAATTGCTTGGTTAAGTTCAGATAACATTGCGGTTGCACCAACAGCAAGTCCTAAGAAAATAGTGATTGCATATAACAATGTTTTTGCAGCAGCATCAACTAAGTTAGGAACACAACCAGATTCTTTAATTAAGTTACCTAACATAAGCATACCGATTAAAGCAGCACAAGAAGGAATTAGAATAATTACAACTACCATTACTACGATAGGGAATAAAATCTTTTCACGTTTAGAAACTTTTCTTGTTTCAACCATCTTGATTTGACGTTCTTCTTTTGTTGTAAGTGCTTTAATAATTGGAGGTTGAATAACTGGAACAAGGGCCATGTATGAATATGCAACAACCGCAATTGATGCACATAACATTGCACCACCATCAGCGCCATTCAATAATTTATTAGATAAGAAGATAGCTGTAGGTCCATCAGCACCACCAATGATACCAATTGATGAAGCTTCTAATGCATTAAATCCAAGAAGAATAGCTCCAAGGAATGTAATGAAAATACCAAGTTGAGCAGCAGCACCTAAAAGTAAACTACTAGGTCTAGAAATTAGTGGTCCAAAGTCAGTTGTTGCACCTATTCCAAGGAAGATAAGTGGAGGGAAGATTTCCCATTCAATACCTTTGTGGAAAGAATACAATAGACCTAAAGCTTCACCATTTGATCCATCATTATATAGAGATGGAGCTAAGTTTACTAATAGCATACCAATTCCAATAGGGATTAATAGATAAGGTTCAAAGCCTTTTGCAATTGCAAGGTAAATTAATACACAAGCGACGATAATCATTATTACACGTAGTAAAAAGCTTGTTAAATCGAATGAACCATCATTTAAAAATCCCATTTGTTTATAGAAATTTTCAAATAATTCGCCAATCATATTTATTACCCGATTATTGCTAATAATTTACCGTTTTCTACAGCGTCACCTTTAGATACAGTGATTGATTTAACAACACCACCATTTGGAGCAACTACTTCATTTTCAAGTTTCATAGCTTCTAAGATGAATAATACATCACCAGCATTAACTTGTTGTCCAACTTTTACTTTAACTTCAAGAATAGTTCCAGCCATTGGAGCATTTAACTTGCAACCTTCACCACTTACAACTGGTGCAGCAGCTTTTGGTTGTTCAGTTTTAGCAGGTGCTTCAATTTTAGCACTTGATTCAGAAACACTTTCTAATTCTACTTCGTAAACTTTACCATTTACTTTAACTTTATATACTTTCATAATTACACTCTCCTATTTAATTTCTTTTATTGAAACAACACGAACATTTTCGCCTGTTTCTTCATGATAGTCAATTGTAGCAACTAAGGCTGCAGCCATCATATCATCATCTTTAATATCTTCCATTGTTAATGCTTTTTCAGCTTTTGTAGCAGAAGCTTGTTGTTGAACTGGTTTTTCTTTTGGAGCAACAAACTTTAATAATGTTACAATTCCACAAAGTAATGCAAGCATTAAGAATACTATAATAATACAAACAAGTGTTACTAGTGCAGCATCACCAAATGTGATGAAACGTGCATAAAGTACTTTGGCTTCAGTTGAAGCATTTGTTGTAACTCTTGTACCTTGTTTTAATTCTTCAGTTGAATACCATCCGGCAAATGTTAATCCATCTTCAACCATTGCGGGGAATGAATATTTACCAGTTATATCTTTTTTGCTATTTTCAACATAAATTAATTCGTATTTACCAGCAGGGGCAATTGATCCTTCACGGTAAAGAATTGCACGTTTAGAACTTTCTTCAAGTTGATAATATCCTACAAAAGTGCATCCTTCTTTTTCCGTAGCAACAATTGGAGTATTAGCAATTAAATATACTTCTTTTGTTTCATATTGTTTCTTTTGTTTACAACCAGTAAATGTTAATGCTACAACAGCTAACATTAAAACTGTTAAAATTCTAATAAATTTTTTCATATTTTACCTACCCAATTACTACATCAAATTCTACTACTTCGTCTTCATCCTTTTTAGGATTATTACGAGCTTCTAAGAATTTTACTGCAACATTTTCAAATAATGCGCAAGATAATACATCTTCATCAGATTTTACTATATCTTTGTATTTTTCTTTCATTGCTTCAAATTCTGGAGCGATATCATCAGCAGGACGATATGTAATTACTGGAGCATCACCAATAATCTTTTTACGAATTTCTTCGTTTACTGGAGCAGGTGCTGCACCATATTTTCCCTTTAGATAATCTTTTATTTCGGCAGGGCACATCTTATAACGTTCACCGCTAATTACATTCATAACTGCTTGTGTACCAACCATTTGTGAAAGTGGAGTTACTAGTGGAGGATAACCAAGGTCTTTACGAACGCGAGGTATTTCGTTTAATACTTCTTCGTATTTATCCATAGCACCTTGACCTTTTAATTGACTCATTAAGTTTGATAACATACCACCAGGTACTTGATATTTCAAGATATTTGGATTAGTAGTCAATGCTTTTGGATTTAAACCACCATTAGCAAGGAATCTGTCTTTTACAACAGTTAGTTTATCACATGCTTGTTTTAAATAATCTAAGTTTAATTCAGGATCGTATTTTGTTCCTTGTAATACATATTCTAAAGCTTCAGTACAAGGTTGGCTAGTACCACCAGAAAGAGGAGATAAAGCAGTATCTACGATATCTACACCCGCTTCAATTGCACGCATTACTGTCATTTCAGCAACACCACCTGTACAGTGAGTATGTAATTCAAGTGGAAGTTTAACACTTTCTTTAATTCTTGTTACAAGTTCGTATGCGGCATTTGGAAGTAAAACACCAGCCATATCTTTAATACAAATTGAATCAGCACCCATCTTTTCTACTTCTTTTGCTAAATTAACATAATAGTCAATTGTGTGTACTGGACTAGTTGTATAAGATAATGCGATTTGGCAATGACCACCAAATTGTTTTTTATACTTATTTGTAGCATCTACAGCACTCTTTAAATTACGTAAATCATTCAATGCATCAAATACTCTTATAATATCTATTCCGTTTTCTAATGATTTTTCAACAAATTTTTCTACTAATTCATCAGAATAATGGCGATATCCTAAAATGTTTTGACCTCTAAATAACATTTGTAATTTAGTATTTGGACAAGCTTTACGAATAGCACGTAATCTTTCCCATGGATCTTCATTTAAGAATCTTAGGCATGCATCAAATGTTGCACCACCCCAAACTTCTAAAGCATAGTATCCAGCTTTGTCTAATAAAGTAGCTACTGGAAGAATATCTTCAGTTGTTAGACGAGTTGCAAGTAATGATTGATGTCCGTCTCTTAAACAAGTATCAACAATTTTTACACCCATTTTATTACTCCTTTTCTATTTATTTTTTGTTTGGTTTCCTTAGTTGAAAAAAAGCAAAAAGTTACAGATGTATAACTTTTTGCGTATTTACGTTTTGTGTGAATATTCGCGTATTTCATATATACATCATGCATATATCTTTAGTATTTTTTTGATACTTGAAAAAAACCAAATTTTTCATAGTTATTATACCACACCTAATTTTTTAATTCAATGTAATTGCTTGCGTTTAAAAAGGTCTATGATATACTCATAGACCTTTTATAACTATTTATTTAAAGCTTGTGATACAGCAACTGCTACTGCTACTGTGGCACCAACCATTGGGTTGTTACCCATACCGATTAAGCCCATCATTTCAACGTGAGCAGGTACAGATGAACTACCAGCAAATTGTGCATCTGAATGCATTCTTCCCATTGTATCAGTGAAACCATATGAAGCAGGACCTGCAGCCATGTTATCTGGATGAAGTGTTCTACCAGTTCCACCACCTGATGCTACTGAGAAGTATTTTTTACCCATTTCGATACATTCTTTCTTATATGTTCCAGCAACTGGATGTTGGAAACGAGTTGGGTTAGTTGAGTTACCAGTAATTGATACGTCAACACCTTCATAATGCATAATTGCAACACCTTCACGTACATCATCAGCACCATAGCAGTTAACTAATGCACGTTCACCGTTTGAATATTTAGTACGGCTTAATTCATGTAATTTACCAGTTTTATAATCGAATTCAGTTTCAACATAAGTGAAGCCGTTGATACGAGAAATAATTTTAGCTGCATCTTTTCCAAGACCATTTAAAATTACACGAAGTGGTTCTTTTCTTACTTTATTAGCTGTTTTAGCGATACCAATTGCACCTTCAGCTGCAGCAAATGATTCATGACCAGCTAAGAATGCAAAACATTTAGTTTCTTCTGAAAGTAACATTGCGCCAAGGTTACCATGTCCTAATCCAACTTTACGATCATCAGCAACTGACCCTGGAATACAGAATGATTGAAGTCCTACACCAATATACTTAGCTGCATCACTAGCACTCTTTGCATTGTTCTTTAAAGCAATTGCAGCACCAACTATGTAAGCCCAGCATGCATTTTCAAAACAAATAGGTTGAATACCTTTTACTGTATTATATACATCAATACCTGCAGCATCACAAATAGCTTTAGCTTCTTCAATTGAAGCAATACCATTTTCATTTAATGCTTTATTAATTTGATCTATTCTTCTTTCGTAGTTCTCAAATAATGCCATTATTACTGCCTCCTATTCTTGACGTGGATCAATATATTTAGATCCTTCAGCAAATCTACCATATGTTCCCATAGCTTTTTTAACTGCTTCATCTGCATTTAAGCCTTTCTTTAAGAAATCAGTAAATTTACCTAAATTTAAATATTCATATCCGATAATTTGATTTTGATCATCTAATGCTAAACGAGTAATGTATCCTTCAGCAAGTTCTAGATATCTTGGTCCTTTTGCTTTTGTACTATACGCAGTACCAACTTGGCTTCTTAAGCCTTTACCTAAGTCTTCAAGACCAGCACCGATGTTTAATCCACCTTCAGAGAATGCAGATTGTGTACGACCATAAATTATTTGTAAGAATAATTCACGCATTGCAGTATTGATAGCATCACATACTAAGTCAGTATTAACTGCTTCTAATACAGTTTTACCAACGATAGCTTCACTTGCCATTGCTGCTGAGTGAGTCATACCAGAGCAACCAACAGTTTCAATTAATGCTTCTTCAATAATACCATTTTTAACATTTAATGTTAATTTACATGCGCCTTGTTGAGGTGCACACCATCCAATACCATGTGTAAACCCATTGATGTCTTTTATTTCACGTGAATATGTCCATTTGCCTTCTTGAGGAATTGGAGCACAACCATGACTTGCACCAACTTTAACACTACACATTTCTTCGACTTCTTTTGTATAGTTCATGTTCATGTTTCTTTCTCCTTTATTTGACATTTATAAGCTATATTATTATAACCGAAATATAAGTTTTTTTCAAATATTAAGTTTTTTTATTTAATTACTTTAAGTATAAATAGATATATATACCAAGCCATTGAACAATTGCACCCACTAATACAAAGAAATGCCAAATAAAATGTGATACTTTTTTATCTATGAAAAATGGAATTATACCTAGTGTATAAATTATACCTCCTCCTAAGATGTATAAAAATAAATTGAAATCATTAACAAACATTTTAGGAACAAATATTAATGCACTCCATCCTAGAATAAAATATAAAGGGAAATGAATAAATTTTAATCTTGTTGGTCCGAATACCGCAACAAGAGTAACACCTGTTATTATTATAATCCATTGAATAATAACAAAAATAGTTCCATATATTCCACCTATATAGCACAACAATATTGGCGCAAAACTAGCACCTATTAGTAAATATATTGATGAATAATCAAACCTTCTAAATATTCTTTTAACCTTGCTGCCATACGGAAATGCATGATAAAGAGTACTCATTGTAAATTCAAAAAATAATCCTAAAAAATAAATCGTTGAAGCAATATATTCATTTACCGTATTTGAGTGAATCAACATTAAAACATAAAAGACTATTGATAGAATAGAACCAATTCCATGTGTTACTGAATTACCTATTTCCTCTAATATTGTCCTATATGGTGGATTAACTATTTGTTTTTCTTTGCTTTCTAAATCAATTTCACTTATATACTGATTTCGTAAATTTTTTCTAATGTTTTTGTAATTATTCTTTAATTCTTTTTTTGAAAGTCTGTATTGCTTTTTATGAGCCTTTTTATTTAATCGATAAGTTTTCTTTGTCATAGTCATTCTCCTTTTTGCAATTTAATTATAGATTAGTATTATTATTTTTACAACCTCCTTTTTGTTTTTTTACTATCTAGTAAAAAAGCTTAAAAGAGAGTTATTTTTAGTAACTCTCCTTTAAGTAGAATTCTATTATATTTTTTATTATTTTGCCATATCAGTGTTTGTAGGATCTAAAAGTCGCATCATATGGCGATAACTCGCAATGAATGCCCATTCATCAAATTCTTCACTGCTCATTCCATCTTTTAATGCTTGGTAGTAATAATGTGCTATTAATTCTAAATGTTCATTATTATTTATATAAAATTTATTATCTTTTATATATGAGAAATTACCTAAATCTATTGACAATTTTATTGATGGTTCTCCTGTAGTATCATCTTCTTCAAATGAGTATTCTATTATTGTATGAAATTTTTCAACTATATCATCACCAATTCTCTCTACTTCTTTTACCTTAAAATATCCAATGGTGATGAGAGTATCTATATCAGCCAATTTCTCATAATCTTCTTTCGATATAGTTACGTAGATTTTATACTTACTATTTAGTTCTTCAAGTGTTACATACTGACCACTTTTTCCAAGCTTATAGACAGAATATTTTGCTTCTCCTTTATCTTTATCTAAAGCATATGTTCTTTCAATCTTTATTGGAACAATATATTTTTCTGTTTCTTTATCGTATGTTGCTTCTTCTTTTAATAGTTTATATTTTCCAAAGTTATCCAATAGTTTTATGTATTGTGCATTGCCAAAGCTACAATAATTTACTTTTTCATACTTGTATCCATCCATTTCTGAAAATTTATTATAAAAGTAGTTCTTTCCAAGTATTTCAAAAATGAATTTATCACAGTACGTACAAGTATAAATTCCAAATCTACTCATTACATACTTATGTTGTAATTTTTCTCCTTCAGTTACTCCACATCTTGTGCATGTTTTTGCTTGTGTACATGTTGCTTCTTGAAATGTGTGTCCTAATGCTTCTCCTTCCGTTGCTCCGCATCTTGTGCATGTCTTTGCTTGTGTACATGTTGCTTCTTGGAATGTGTGTTCACATCCTTTTGTAGTTTCTTTTTTGCAAGAAATTAAAGTCATTACCATTATAAGTATTAGTGTTAAAAAAATCCTTTTTCTCATTTTAGTCCCCTTCTTTTTACCTTATATTTTTAAATATATTTTTTCTTTAAATTTTATTATTTAGCCAAATCGGTATTTGTTGGGTCTAATTCTCTAACAAAATGTCTATACTCTGCTATAAAGGCCCATTCATCAAATTCTTTAATACTCATTTCATCTTTTAATGCCTGATAGTAATAATGTGCTATTAATTCTAGATTTTTGTTATTGTTAATATAAAACTTACCATCCTTTATATATGAGAAATTATCTAAATCTATTTTAATATTTATTGTTGGTTCTTCTTTAGATGAACTTTCGTAAAACATATATGTATTTTCTATACGAAATTCTTTTGTAATATCATTACCAAATATTTTAGTTCCAACTATTGAAAATGATCCTGATGAGATAATCATATCTATCTCCATTATTTTTTCATAATATGATCCTGGAATGCTTATATATATATTATAATTATTATTTATTTCTTCTAGAGTAGTGATTACATACTCTTTACCAGGTTTTTCAGAATGGATTACATATGATATTTCACCTTTATCTCCATCTATTGCATACATTTTTTCAATTTTTATTGGAACAATATATTTTTCTGTCTTTTCATCATATGTCACATTATCTTTTAATAACTTGTATTTAGCCATAGCCCGAAGATGTGGCACAAATACTCCTTGACCTGATTCATAATACACTGCCTCATATTCGCAACCATCCATCTCTGAAAATTTATTTAAAAAATAGTTTTTACCAAGTATTTCAATAACAGATTTTTTACAAGATGTGCAAGAATAATTCCCCTGTGAATCAAGAATATATTGATGTTTCAATGTCTCTCCCTCTGTTGCTCCGCATCTTGTGCATGTCTTTGCTTGTGTACATGTCGCTTTTTGAAATGTATGTCCCAATGCTTCTCCTTCTGTTGCTCCGCATCTTGTGCATGTTTTTGCTTGTGTACATGTCGCTTCTTGGAATGTGTGTTCACATTCTTTTATAATTTCTTTTTTGCAAGAAATTAATGTCATTACCATTATAAGTATTAGTGTTAAAAAAATCCTTTTTTTCATTTCGTTCCCCTTCTTTTTTTAATGTTTTTAGTAAAAGTTATAATGATAATCAATGTTGAAAAATGTCGATATTTTTGTAAGTCTTGACAGTTTTGACTATTGACAATTATATTTTAACATACAGTATGCTTTTTGTAAAGACATTTTGTAATTTTGGTACCATCAATAATATATTATGTATAAATGTATTTAAGTTGCATTTTATTAGATAAAACAAAAAAATCTGTAAAAGAGATACCTCTCAATTTACAGATTTTTTATATTACATAATATTATTTTCTTTTGGCAATCATACTAGTTCCAGTCATTTCTACTGGTTTAGTTATGCCTAATAAATCTAACATTGTTGGAGCAATGTCACCTAAATTACCTGTTTTTCTTAATTCTACATTTTCATTAGTAATTAAGAATGGTACTGGATTTGTTGTATGAGCAGAGAATGGGTTATGATGTTCATCCCAAATCATATCAGCATTACCATGGTCAGCAGTTAATACCATTGTGCCACCAACTTTCATAATTGCTTCATATACTCTACCAACACAAGTATCAACAGTTTCTACTGCTTTTACTGCAGCATCAAATACAGCTGTATGACCTACCATATCACAGTTAGCATAGTTTAAAATGATAGTGTCATATTTTTCTGATAATATTGCGTCAACTACTTTATCAGTTACTTCATAAGCACTCATTTCAGGTTTTAAATCATAAGTAGCAACTTTAGGAGAAGGTACTAAAATACGATCTGCACCTTTTAACTCTTTATCTACACCACCATCAAAGAAATATGTAACATGAGCATATTTTTCAGTTTCTGCTATTCTTAATTGTTTTAATCCTAGATTAGAAATAACATCACCATACATATTATCTAATTCTTGTAATCCAAATGCTACTTCACCTTTTACTTTTTCAGAGTATAGCATCATTTGTACAAAGCATAAGTTCTTGAATTCTACATATCTTTGTAAGCTTCCCTTTTCACCAGTTGCTTCTTTTGGATTTGTTAATGCAACACTAATTTGAATTGCTCTATCAGGTCTAAAGTTAGCAAATATTACTGAATCATTTTCTTCAATTGTGCAACCTTTAGTAACAATGTAAGGTTTAACAAATTCATCAGTTATACCTTCTTTATAGCTTTCATCAATTCCTTCTAATAAACCTTTAACTGGCGCATCACCAAACACTAATGCATTATATGCAAGTTGGGTACGATCATAGTTACGATCTCTATCCATTGCGTAATATCTACCACATACTACACCTAGTTCAACACCCTTTTCGCGTGCTTCACTCAATTGTGTAAGATATTGTTTTGCGGAAGTTGGTGGAACATCTCTACCATCTAAGAATGAATGAACAACTACTTTCTTTACTCCGCGTTCGATTGCTTTATTCATTAAGTATATTATGTGATTTATATGTGAATGTACACCACCATCTGACATTAATCCCATAATATGTAAAGTAGAATTATTATTTATTGCATGTTTAATTGCGTTATCAATTGCAGGCATAGTATCAAGTTTATGTTCACGACAAGCAATATTTACTCTTGTTAATGATTGGAAAACAATTCTACCTGCCCCAATATTTAAGTGACCTACTTCACTATTTCCCATTTGCCCATCAGGTAAACCTACAGCTTCACCAGATGCGCCAATTAATGTGTGAGGATACTTTGCGAATAGTTTGTCTAGATTAGGCTTTTTAGCTGCTGCTATTGCATTACCATCAGTTTCTTTTCTAATTCCAAAGCCATCCATAATAACTAACATTACTAATTTTTTTTGACTCATTTTTCTTATACCTCTTCTTAACATTTATTATATTACTTTATTTTAGTTTTTTCTAGTTTTTAGACTTTTCTTTTTGATTTTCAAAATTTGCGTTAATCAATACCTTATTATACAAAGTATGTATTATTGTTGTTGAAAGTGGCCACCTTACTAGCTGTACTAATAATCTTAATGGTAGACCTGCTAATACTCTTTCAACACTTTCAAAATATGTGTATAAATATATGCTATTAATAGTTGTTTCGAGTAGGCAAGTTATCAACACAGTAATTCCAAGTGGAATAAATTTTATATTTTTTTTGAAAAATAATCCACCGCTTATCCCCCAAACTACACAAGTTAAGGTCATTATAGCTGAAAACGGATAACTTGAAAAACAAAATCCATATATGAGATCGGCACCAAGTGCACAAATTCCCCCATAAATGGGACCTCCAACTATTCCCGCAAAAAATATTGGAATATTCCAAAGACTAATACGAAAACTATTATTACCTATTGATAGGAATGATTTTAGGACGATACCTAGTGCCATCATGATTGCTATGAAGACTAACTTTTTGGTGTTAATTTTTAACATTTTATCGCATCCTTTCATAATCATCATATATATTATATCAAAGTTTAAAAAAGTGCTATTTAAATAGCACTTTTTATTTATTATTTCTTTTTGCTTCGATATATATACAAACATGAACATAGCGTAGTTACCATTGCAATAATTGTCGCTATGCTAGATTTTTTACAATTACTCTTTACTGTTGTATAGTTATCAGTATAACTTTCTGAACATCTATTACATCTATGAATTGTATAACCATCTTGTTGTTTAGTTGGATTAATTATAACAATATGATAATCGTGACCAAGTGCAGGAATTTCTTCATAAGTTGTGTAATCACATCTAGAACATGTTTGATACGCATAATGGCCAATATTTTCACAAGTTGCTTGAAGTGCTTCATGGTTAATAATGTCATGACCTAATGCTTCAATTTCTCTTTCATTGGTTATTGTATGGCATACTTCACATTCAATTATTTCTTTTCCTGAATCTACACATGTAGCTGGTTCAGAAATTATCCAATCTGATTCTTTATGTGGTAATTTTGCTTTTTCATTAGCTTGATAACTATTTTGACATCTTGTACAACTATAAAGTGTATAACCTTTACTTTCACATGTTGGTGGAACAACCGTTTCTACATAATTATGCATCAATATAGGTAGTTCTTTATATGTTGTATAATCACAATTTTTACATGTGTCATATGCTTCATATCCTGTCTTGATACATTCGGCAGGTTTACCATCGTGATGAACAAGTTCATGTGGAAGTTTATCTTCAGTTTGTATTATTTGAACATCTTTACATACGCTACATTCATCATAAATTGCACCGGCTTCTTTACAAGTAGCTTTTTTGGTTTTTCTTTCATAATTATGACCATTAGCTGTACCTACTACTTCATTACAGTATCTACAAGTTTTAGGAGTTGTACATGTTGCTTCTATATAATCATGGCTACCTACCTCGCCTACTTCATCGCCACATCTAAAGCATTTAGAAGGACTTAAACAAGTAGCTGGTAAATAGTAGTGTCCCAAAGCCTCTCCTTCAGTTGCGCCACAATCTGTACATGTTTTAGGAGCTGTACATGTTGCTTCTTTGAAATTATGGAATTCATAATCATCATTATAGTAGAAGACTACTTTTTTTACAACATATAGTGCACTTTCTTGGTTATAACCACTTAGATATGTAGGACCATTGTAATTTATATTTGTTAAATCAACACTCACAACAGAATCAGTTGTCCATCCACCTCTTGCATTTATCATATTAGTATAGGCTATACTATCTTTTAAGTCTAAAGGCATTCCGTGATATCCAAATGAATAATTACTATTTTTAAAACCAATTACTGATTGAACGCCATCTTTATTAGAAATGAAGCTTTGATCAGTTGAATAATATATATCTGCTCTTTTATAATTACTAAAATCAATTTGGCCTAAATCTAAAACATAATTGTATTCTGCTCTAAAGCAAGGTTGATAAATACCAGCCTCCGGCCAAGTATCCCTTAAACCAGCTTGATTAGAATATCTTGACATTTCAACCGTATTAGTTTTATTTACCTTATCAATTGTGCCATCAACAGTTCCTTTATTAATCATTACTGTTGCAACATCACATACACCACCATTTGGTGTTTTAGCACTAATAATAATGCGATGAGTTCCTTTAGTAAGTTTTGTAGTATCAATTTGACCTTCAAAACCTATTTTAGTAGGATCACATACTTGATAATTAGTAAACTTATCATATATATCATATCTTGCGACAGTTGAAAGTGGATATTGTTCAGTTATTTTATCATCAACAATATAGAAGAAACTTTCAATTCCTCTTTCATCTAATGCAAACCCAGATACATCTATTAAAGTATTTTCATTACTTGTTACAAAATATGAAACAGTAGCTTTACTGTTCTTATATGTACCGCCTTCTTGGTCTAATTTAACAATTGAATTTGTTGCTCTTTCTAATAAGCAATACCAGTCAACTGACATATATTGAGAATTTTTCAAAATATCTTCGCTAAGCCATGTGCCATAAGGATATGAATATCTTTTACTTGCATTAGCAGCACAGTCATATACACAATATGTATTATTTGCTTCATTGTAACCAACAATTGCAATAAAATGTCCATATACGTGAGCAATAACAGTTCCACCTTTTTTTAAGTGTGCTTTTACATCTGGTCTAGTAATAGTTCCATCTCGACCAGCACTAGTTACTTTAAAACCATATTTTTTTTCATATGCTTGTAATTGATTATACAAAACCCATCTTGCGGTACCACCACCAATTGAGCCATTGTATGCATCAATCGCATAAGCGTATTTAGCAAGATTAGTTGGTTCTATAAAATTACCAGTTAAATAGTTTACCGCATTCGTTAATGACAATAGTCCACAACCACTTGTGGCAATTGAACTACCACCAATTACAAAACTACTCCATAATCCTTTTGCTTGTTGGTAACACTCAGGTGTGTTAAATACAGCCTCTTCTTCACCACTAGCATATACTACTTCTTTACTTTCAATATTGCAAAATGCAAAAGAGCACATTGCTAATATTGTTATAATGAATCCGATTATTTTTTTCATAACATACCTCTATCTTTACAGGTATATTATATCATTATTCGCTATTTTTAGCAAGAGATAAATTACTATTGATACTTCATTTTGTCTTTTTGTTCAAAAATAATCTTTAAAGCACTTTTTTCTAATCTTGATACTTGTGCTTGTGAAATACCAAGTTCTTCAGCTATCTCCATTTGTGTTTTGTTATCATAGTATCTACTATATATTATGCCTTTTAAGCGACTATTTAGTTTAGCAATACCTTCATTAATTATCATTTTGTTCAACTTTTGTTCTTCGGTTTCATAGTCATCCGCAATCTGATCTATCAAATATATTTCATCACCACCATTACTATATATAGGGCTATATATTGAAACCGGGTCCTGAATTGCTTCTAAGGCTATGACAACATCAATTGTATCAACATTAAGAGCATCTGCTATTTGTTCAATAGTAGGTTCTTCTCCTTTTTCATTAAAGAATTTTTCTTTAAATTGTAGAGCTTTGTATGCAGTATCCTTAACTGAACGGCTTATTCTAACTACTGAATTATCACGTAAATATCTTCTTATTTCACCAATTATCATCGGTACCGCATAGGTAGAAAATTTAACTCCATGAATAAAGTCAAAATTATCAATTGCTTTCATCAATCCCATTGCACCTACTTGAAATAAGTCATCTAAGTCTTCACCACGATTATTAAATTTTTTAATAACACTAAGTACTAGTTTTAGATTACCTTCTACTAACATATCTCTTGCGGATCTATCTCCCGCTTGACTCTTTTTAATTAAATCCATCATTTCCTCTTGAGGAATGACTTTTAATTCAAGGGTATTAACACCTGTTATTTCAACTTTATTTCGCATATTTTCACCTTCCAAAAGGAGTATGCGTTTTTTTGAAAGTTTTTATGCAATTTTAAAAAAGTTGTTAAATATACTTGAATTTTTCATTTAAAATAAAGTCTATTTTTAAGCTATCTTCACTAAGTTTTCTATTTCTTGACGCATTTTATCAATGATGCGCTTTTCTAGTCGAGATATATATGATTGTGATATTCCAAGTTTATCCGCAACCTCTTTTTGGGTGAGTGGTACTTCACCATACAAACCATATCGCATAATTACAATTTCTTTTTCTCTAGGTGTTAATTTATCAATTGCATAGTATAAATTTTTAACATCTTCTTCTTCAGTCATTTTAGTAAGTGCTAAAGTTTCGTTTGAACTTATAATATCTGATAGTATCATTTCATTACCTTCTGAATCTATGCTAAGTACTTCATCTAATGAATATTCTTGTCTAGTTCTTTGGGTTTTCCGTAAATGCATTAATATTTCATTTTCTATACATCTTGATGCATATGTTGCAAGTTTAATATTTTTTTCCATTTTAAATGTTTGAATGCCTTTAATTAAGCCAATAGAACCAATGCTAATTAAGTCTTCCATATTTATCTTTGTTGACTCAAATTTTTTAGCGATAAAAACAACTAGCCGTAAATTATGTTCAATTAACTCATTCCGTGCATCTATGCTACCATTTTTGACCTCTAATAGCAATTTAGCCTCATCTTCTTCAGATAGGGGCTGTGGTAAAACATTATTACTATTTATGTAATAGCATATATTTTTGCCTTTATTAACAAACAATTTATCTAAAAGTTTTTTAAGTAGTTTTATCATTTCATCACCTCTAAGTTATTTTAACAAAATAATACTACTTATTTTGTTATATTATGGGAAGAATCAAAAATATTATTTGGTAGAATAGCTTGATATTCTTTGGTATCTATATTACAAAAGGCATAATATACATTTAAACTTTTTTTATCAATTACTATTTTAGGGCCTTGATATATTGCGATCTTAGATATGTTATTAACTGTTGATATTTCGATATCAGTTACATATAAAAAAAGTTCACTGTATAAACTTTGACTTAAATAAACTATAGGTACATTTAGATAGTTTGTGTTATTACCAGTATCATACAACCCATTAATTTTTTTATTTTCTATCCTTAAAGAGTATATATTTTTAAAGTGTTTAGCATAACCTTGAATGATATATAAACAAATAACATATATCAAACTTATAATCATTAAAATAATACTTTTAATTTTAAAAACAAATAATGTACCAATAAAAGTCATTGTAAGTAAATAAAAAAGAACTATTTCAATTATCTTTATTTTTATTGATTTATTAGAAAAAGCAATCAAACCAACCAAAACTCCCATTATATATCTAATTGCATAATAGGTTTTATATGGTAAAAAATATAATAACAACATTAAAACCGAAACAATTAAAGCAAGTATCACACGATATATTTTTAGCCTATCATTAAGTAACATTGCAATTGTTCTAATAAAAGCATAATTCACAATTATGGTTGAAAGTATTAATAGATCCCAATATACAATCATCTATATCACCAATAGCTATTATATATTTTTTTATTAGAATATCTTGATGAAAAAAGTAAGATAGAAAAGAAAAAATCTCACAAAATGTGAGATTCTTTAATTAAAATGGATTCATAGGGTTAGTACTATAATCACTAACTGATGTTGGTCCTTGATTTAAAACAAGTTCAGTTTCAACTTTATTTAAGATAGCATAAAGTAAAATGTAGATTGCGGCAGAAACGGCATTAAATAAGACATTAATTACGCCTAAGGCAGTACTACTTGCACTTAAATAAGCAGATATATCCACTCCATAAGCTTCTTTTATCATTTCGGCATATTGTTGTATTGTAGTTTCCCAAGAAGCGATATTCAATATCTTTGAAATGTTATAAAGGGCATTAAGGCCTATAAATATACCCATTATTAGTGAAAATATTTTAGTTACTTTTATGTATTTACCATATCTATGTTCACCAGTTTTAGCTGCATCTGCCATACCCTTTAACACTTTTATTAAGTTAACATTATAAATTGTTATGATAACTGTAGCTATTACAAAAACAACTAACACTACTACCATAATCCAACTATATACATATAAAAATAAATCAATTTCCTGTTGATTTCCACCAGATTCAACAAGAATGGTTCTAATAATATCAGTTGCAGATAAAGCATATAGTAATGCAATGATTACTATCCCTAGCAATACCCATAATAAAATTGCGTATACTTTATAAGTTACTGCGATAGCGTTCATTGATTTTTGTAAATCATCACTACCTCTTTTTTTTGCATTAATTGCCAATCCTAAAAATACAGTGAAAAGTACTGGGAATGTTGCATCAAGTGCTAAAGATAAAATATTATTCCCGGCCATTATAGATGATAAAACTGTTAATGATGCATTACATATTAATAAAATAAATAATGCTTTAATTAATTTGTCATCCATAAATTTAACAAATCTGTTTTTCTTTTCCTCCACTGGATTTGTTTGATTTAATTCATTTTGGTTTAATTCGTTTTGATTTTGTTCCATATTATTCCCCTTTTTATCTATTGCTTGTTAGCAATTATATTATAGCATAGTGATTAATTTTTTTGCAAGGAATATTAAAAAAAATCTGTTTTTGAAACAGATTTTTATCTAAAACGATTTTGTAACCAACTTGGAACTTTTGTATTACTATTGTCCTTTGGTTCTTCTTTAGTGCTACCACCATTGACATAAGGTTTTCTTGGTTCTTGAGGTTGTTGTGGTTGTGGTTGTCTTTGACTATAACTATTATTGTAATTTGAATAACTATTGTTATTTTGACGATATCCATAATTACTTTGTTGTGGTTGAGAATAATTGTAGTTTCTTCCTTGATCTTGAGGTTGTTGTGATTGTTCATCATCATCTGACATTCTGTTAGTTGAATCGAAACCTGTTGCGATAACAGTTACAACTACTTCACCATTTAATTCTAAGTTAAAGCCTGTTCCACAAATTATATCAATATCTGTTGATGATGCGTTTCTAATTTCTGAGATAACATCTTCAACTTCTTTCATTGTAATATCAACATCACTTGTTATTTCAACGATTGCATCAGTCGCACCATTAATATCTACTTCAAGTAATGGGCTACTAATTGCAAGTCTTGCGGCCTCAATTGCACGGTTAGGTCCACTTGCTATACCTATACCCATTAGAGCAGAACCTTTTCCTTGTAGTACATTTTTTACGTCCGCAAAGTCAACGTTAATTAATCCTGGTAAAGTAATGATTTCCGAAATGCCTTGTACACCACGTCTTAAAACGTCATCGGCTTCGCTAAATGCTTGTAAGAATGGAATATCTCCGCCTACTAATAATTTATCATTAGGTACAATTACAAGTGTATCAACGTATTGACGCATTTGTTCAATTCCGGCTAATGCTTGTTGCATTCTCTTTGTTCCTTCAAAACTGAATGGTTTAGTAACAATACCTACAACAACGCAACCAGCTTCTTTAGCATATCTTGCAATTACAGGTGCTGCACCAGTTCCGGTACCTCCACCCATACCTGCAGTAATAAATACTAAATCAGTATCTTTTAATACTTCTCTTATTTCTTGTTCTGACTCTTCAGCGGCACGTCTACCAATTTCAGGATTTGCACCAGCACCAAGACCTTTTGTTAATTCACTACCAATTGGAATTCTAACATCAGCCTTTGATAGTCTTAATACCTGGCAATCTGTATTAATGGCAATATATTCAACTCCATGTACATCATTATCGATCATACGATTTACGGCATTCCCGCCACCTCCACCAACACCGATAACCTTTAAAACCGGTTTAGCAGAAAGCATATCTTGTGGTTGATTCATAGTATTCCTCCTTTTTAGTGTATTAATTATAACACGTTTTTTTTAGAATTGCAACAATTTATTTAATATTGCCGATGCGCATTACATCACGTGCAATCATTATTTCTTCATTTGTAGGTATTACTAATACCTTAATTTTTGAATCATCTGCAGAAATTAATGCATTATGACCTCTTGCGGCAAGATTTCTAGCTTCATCAATTTTGATACCAAATGCTTCTTCTAATCTATTACAAATAGCTTTTCTTGTTTCTGAAGAATTTTCACCGATACCAGCAGTAAAGATAATTGCATCTGCACCACCCATATATCCATAGTAGCTACCAATGTAATCTGCAACTTTCTTTTCTTGCATTCTTAATACCAATGCGGCTAATTCATTTGTATCTTCAACTGCTCTTAAATCTCTTGAATCACTTGATATTCCTGAAATACCAAGGTATCCTGATTTTTTATTCAAAATATTTACTACTTCTGCAGCAGTTAAGTTTTCTTTACTTGCAATAAAACTTACAACAGCAGGATCAAGTGTACCACTACGAGTTCCCATTGGTGTTCCATCAAGTGGAGTAAGACCCATTGTTGTATCTACACATTTACCATATTTTACTGCGGCAAGGCTAACACCATTACCCATATGGCATGTAATTAATCTTAATTCTTCAATTGGTTTTCCTAAGAATTTTGCAGCTTCTTTAGAAACATATTTGTGTGATGTTCCGTGGAACCCATATTTTCTTACGCCATATTTTGTATACCATTCATAAGGCACTGCATACATATATGCTTCTGGTTCCATTGTTAAATGGAATGATGTATCAAATACACCTACGTTTGGAACGCCTGGTAAAGCTTTCATAAACGCATCTACACCCATTAGGTTAGCTGGATTATGTAATGGACCTAAATCATTAACAGAAGCAACATTTTTAATTGATTCTTCAGTCATTAAAACTGAATCATTATAGAACTCACCACAATGAAGAATACGATGACCTACACCAGAGATTTCTTCTAATTTTGATACAATCTTTTTATCTACTAAAACTTTTAATAACATTTCAACTGCATCTTGGTGATTTTTAATATCTACTCTTTGCTTTTCTTCAATTGTTCCATATTTGATTTTGAACAATGGATCAGATAAACCAATTTTTTCAAATATTCCTTCCGCAATAACTTTTTCTTCAGGCATTTCAAATAATTTAAACTTAAGTGATGAACTACCTGCATTTACTGCCATTATTTTATACATAGTACGCCTCCAATTATTTTAACTTTTTTTATTATAGCACAATTGCTATTTTTTTTCAATAATTTAACTTAATCTATTAAAAGAGGTATTTTTTAATTCAACTATTAAAAAACCAAAAAAGGCTATAAAGCCCTTTTATTTTAGCATGTCCTTTACAATTTGCTCTGCGATTTTTTCCATACCATCTTTGTTTGGATGAGCAGAATCAACTAAATAATTTGTAATATCAACTTTATCCAAATTAACTAATTTATAATTTGTTGCAAATTCAGTTATAACATTATTATATGCATTTTGGTTTTCTTTTGTATATAAATTAGATGTTGGTAAAGTACATAGTACTATTTCTGAATTTGGACATAATTGTTTTAAGTTAGTTAACATTTTTTTATATGCTGATTTAAAACTATTTACTGTGTATGGAGCATGACAATCATTAGAACCCATATAGATAATTATTACATCAGGAGTTTCACCATTTACTACAAGTTTTGAAAGTCTTTCCATACTTTGTGATGCACTAGAACCACCAGTAGAAACACAACTTCCCGAATATGAATTATTAATAAATAGCTTTCCACCTAACTTATTAATTGCTTTCATCCACCATGTTAGATTTACATCACTAACATCAGCAGTAGGGTATGGATAAAAAGTTTTATAACCTTCTGGCACATATTCTTCGTAAGTAGAAATACTATCTCCAATTATTGAGATTTTTTTACCAACGTACGGATTGCTACCTTCAACATACGTTGCATGAATTTGCGTATCTTCAGTTATATTAAATACATCTTTATCCCATCCAACAAAAGCAAAACCATCATAAGATAGAGGTGTTGGTGGAATCACTGCGCCCCATTTTTCGGCTTTTCTTACGGCAATTACTTCATCATTTTTGCCTAAGAATGTAACGTTATATAAAATGTGATTGTTTGCTTCATTAACATTTGAAAATTCTATACCACTAGATGTAACATGAATAACACAGTTAATTTTGTAATTATGATTAGTTTTCAATGTTGCGGTTAAAACGCAATATCCGGCTTTTTTAGCAGAAATTGATGACCAAGTAGATACAGTTGCAATGCTACTATCGCTAGTAGACCAATCATATAAAGTTACTTGTGAATTAGCAGTTGTTGGAAAAACTGGTTGATATACATATGTTCCACTACCATTGGCAACTTGTCTTATCCCTGTAAAATTACCACTACTTTCGGGAAGAACAAATTCTTTAAAGCCACTTGTTTGAACGAATTTAGCATAAACTTTGATGTTATCTTCGCAATAGCCACCAACTTCACTACAGCTAGTATTAGATATATCAGATATATACCATCCTAGAAATTCATATCCTGGTTTAGAATAACTTGGTAAAGTTACCTTTTCACCATAAGTAAATTTATTAGGTAATAAATCTACAACTTGACCATCATCATAATATGTAATAGTAGGTTCTAAAATATCATAGCTTAAAGTATATTTTACATAATAAATATTATCAATACGTTCTTTAACTTCATTCCAAACTTGGTTTGTTGTCCCTTTAGGGTTGGCTGGAAATTGAGGCTTTTCAAAATATTCAAGATATTGTTCATCAACTAATTTATCATCTATGTAAAAAGTACAATCTTTATCACAAATTAATTTACTAACTACTACTGTTATATTGCTAGTTACATGATTTAAATCACCATCTGAATCGAAATCGTAATAATAGCCTTCTTCATCTTCTAAATTTGGGTATTCAACTTTTGAACCATATTTAACTTTTTCACTAGAAATGAATCTACCATTTTCATATTCAAAAATTACTTCGAATTCTTCTCCTGAATCAAGGGTGTAAGTATAATAATATACATTATTTACTCTTTCTGTAGTTAATATCCAACTAGGATTAGCTACGCCTTCAATAGTAGGGGCAGTAGAACTAGCCGTATATTTGATTGTTTCTTCTTTTAATAATGTTTCTCCATCATAATATCTGCATACTTTGTCACATTCTTTTTGGTATGCTGTAGCTTTAATATTTGATTGAATATTTGATAATTCAGCAAGAGTTTTATCAAACTCAAAATAATAACCTTCTATTTCTTTGGTATTAGGATAACTAATGCTAGATCCCTTACTAACTTTTACTTCAATTATCTTATCACCGTTTTCATACATGAAAGTAACTTTATAACGTTTAGCATTCTTACATCCTGTAAATAAAACTAGCAATAAAGTAAATGCAATTATATATAATCTTTTCTTCATATTTTACCTCATTTTTTTATAGTATATCATACTTTTATTATTTTTGCAACTTGAAAAATATGTAAAAGATTCACTAACTGTTCGTGTACACTAGATTGTGTACACGAACACTGACGGGTTGTCAATCATAGTATGGGTTTTGAGAAAGGACTCTCATGAAAAACTTTATTTCTGATTTAAAATAT
>SAMEA104315427__coassemble_857_pt1 | contig 19998 bp, 14 predicted proteins | sample SAMEA104315427__metabat2_low_PE_045 | metagenome-assembled genome bin SAMEA104315427 (sample SAMEA104315427) | gut metagenome | biome: Monkey gut; feature: monkey-associated habitat; material: faeces | place: China | collected 2013
TTAACGCATCTTTTATATTATACCAAATTTCATTCCTTTTGTCAAGAATTTGATACATTTTTTTTGCAAAGTTTTTATTTCTGCAAAATTCAATAAAAGGTTTTTAATTAATTCAATTGTTCTTCAACTAAAAACCTTATATATTATATCAAATTTTTATTATTGTGTCTAACATTATGCATTTTATTTTTTAACTTTTTTATAAAATTGATAAATATCTTTCGCCACTATCAGGAAGCAATAGAACTATTCGCTTATTTTTCATTTTACTATTTTCCTTTAAATACTTTATTGCCCCCGCAAGAACAGCTCCTGAAGATATTCCAACTAATAATCCTTCTTTTCTAGCTAATAGTTTTTGCATTTCTAGCGCTTCGCTGTTTTTAATGGCTATTATTTCATCTACCACATTTAAGTCTATTACACCAGGCATAAATGTACTTCCAATTCCTGGTATGTCACCATTTGCAATTTCTCGTTTTGAATAAAATTTTGCGCTGTTCGGTTCTATTCCAATTATTTGGACTTTATTACAAGCATTCTTTACTTTTTTACCAAGCCCAGTTATTGTACCACCAGAGCCCATTCCAACAACAACAGCATCTACATCGTTATCTAAACAATCAAGAATTTCTTGTCCAGTTGTTAAAAAATGGCTATAAGGATTTTCAAAGTTATAAAATTGATTTATATAATATGAATTAGGTATCTCACTATTTAATTCTTTTGCTTTTTCAATGGCACCAATTATTCCCTCTTCTTTTGGCGTTAATACAACTTGTGCTCCATACATCTTTAATATTTTTATTCGTTCTATTGTAACACTTTCAGACATAACAATTATCAACTTTATGCCATAGCTTGCACAAACCATAGCTAGTCCTATTCCCATATTACCACTTGTCGCTTCTATTACTGTAGTATTCTTATCTATTTTTTCTTTTTCAATTGCCTCTTTTATTATTTGATAGGCAGGTCGATCCTTACTAGAACCTCCAGGATTAAATTTTTCTATTTTTGCATAAATTCTATTGTTTATCTGCAAATATTCTTCTATGTTATTTAGTCTAACTAGTGGTGTATTCCCAATTAAATCACATACATTGTCATAAACTTTCATTTTATCACCACAATATATTATATGAAAGTTTAGTATATGCGTGACATTTTAAATGTGTAAAAAGCACAAAGATGCAAGCGATACTATTATTACTATAATTGATATTATTATTCCTTTTTTTACAAAATCAATAAATTTAAATTCAACATCCATTTTTTTCAAAATTGACATCCACATTATTCCCGCAAGTGCTCCAATTGGTGTAAGGTATGCACCAACATTAGAAGCAATTATTGTACTATATATCATCTCATTAATATATGCGTTATTAGCATTTAAAATTACATCTTTAAATAATACGCTCATCGGAATATTATTTATAAGATTTGTAGCAAAAAATGATGTTAGACCATAAGAGAATATTGTAGTTGTTTTATTAACTGCTACTTTATCTAATAATTTAGATATTTCTACTACTACGCCATTTTTATTTAAACTTGCTACTATGATAAACATTGATATAACAAAAGGTATTAAGTTCCAAGGAGCTCTTTTATAAGCACTTAAAATAGTGGTATCTTTTTTTACTATATTATATATTATTAAAATTACTGATTCATTTAAAGCAAATATTGCACAAACAAGCCACATTTCAATTTCTATATATGAACTTACTGTTAAAAGAACTATACACCCTAATAAATGTACAAGGCCAATAAAATTAACAAATTTATTTATTATAGGTTTTTCTATTGTATTATCTCCATCAATTGGTTTTCTAAAATCTTTTCTAAACATAATAAGCAGTACTAAACATGCGGTTATACCTGCTAAAAAAGTTGGAATAACCATTACCTTAAAATAACCAAAAAAAGTTATACCAAAACTAGCAGATAAAAAGATATTGGTAGGATTACCAATCATTAGCATCATAGACCAAGTATTAGCAAAAACAAATTCTCCTATTATATAAGGAATAGGGCTTATCTTTGTGTTTTTAGCAAAATAACAAATAAATGGAGTAAAGGTTAATATAACAATATCATTTGAAGTAAATATTGTTAATAGCGATACAATAACGCTTATTGAAACAAATAGTTTAATTTGACTTTTTTTAGAAATATTTGTTGCATAATAAGCACAGGTTTTAAAGAAACCAGCTTCGTCTAGTGTTATCGACAATATACTCATTGATATAAACAAAATTAATATTTCTATTGGATTAATACCATTTTTATCAATAATAGTGCTAATAGCCTCTTCAACGGTAATACATTTTGTTAAAATAATTAATAGTGCACCAACTACAGCAACGATCCAAAATGTTTGAAACTCTACTTTTTTTATTTTTATACTTGGTATGAATATTATTGATATTATTAAAGCAATTATTGTGATTATGCTAATGATAATTGATGTTAACATACTATCCCTCTTTTTATACCTAAAAATTATAGCACATTTAAGTTTTTTTAATTGTTTTTAGCATTTATTTTAAAAGCCCCCACCTTAGTGAGAGCTTTTTGTTTTATTCAGTATATTGTCCATGTACTATAGTTGAATATGTTGCACTTCTAGTTTCTCCAGTTGTTTTATCTTTTACTGTTACTGTATAACTTACTGTTTGAGTATTACGTGGGATACTTAAAATTCTTCCATTATCAGCCAAAATATCTGGATTATTAGATTTACATGTCACTGTATAATTTTGACCTTTTTCGTACATTTCATATTCAGCTTCAACGCATTCCATAAAGCGATACCATAATTCACCATTATTAGCTAATAATGTTTGTGGACAATCTTTACCAGAGAACATATTATGTCCAACCACTCTAGTTGTATCTAGATTATATTTATCCAATAGTCTTGCAACAAGTTGAGCAGTAATTTGATAAGTATACCATAAATCACTACCGATATTACATGCTGTTTCAATACCAACTGAATTCATATTACCACCACGGCTGGAAATTCTTCCTTCAAGTGTTTGAGTAAAGCACGCCCATGTTGTACCCATATAATAGTAACCATCAACAACTTTCCAAGCAGGTCCATAGAATGTAAAACATTTTGATGGATCAGTCATAGTTTTCGTAGCACCGCTTGATGTCTTGCCTGTAATAGGCACTTCAATTGTTGTTTCAGAACCATTTAATGTGAAATAGTACCCTGTTGAAGAATTACTATTTTTAACAACTCCCCAATTTGGTTTTACGTTAGCACTAGCTTTAACTTTGGTGTTAGTCCAAGTAAACTTTGCACTACCATCACCAGCGTGATATGCTACTTCACCATCAGGAACTGACATGAATATGCCATCATTACCTACACAATAGTTCGCAGAAACATAAGTTGTCTTTGAAACATTTCTAAAGTAGCTTGCAGTAGCACCACCATCAGAAGTTTTTGGAGTACCCGCAGTATAATGAACAGTTATAAATTCCATTTTATCAATATTTATACTAGGTCTACCTTTTGTATTAGGATCAATTAAATATGAACTATCTACGCTATATTCATAATTAAATAGTAAATCAGATGCACTTGATATTACATCAGTGTGATAAGCATACGCTACAAACAATCCTCTTGTTAGTTTTATTTCATCATTATGTGCTTTATTGATTACTTCGAATATTTCATCAATTGATTGTTTTACCACCGTTACACCTAATGTTAATTTTACATTTTCATTTCCTTCTAAATATATAGTTATAACAGTATATCCTTCTGAAACCGCTGTTACTACGCCATTTTCATCAACTCTTGCGATTGCATCACTATTTGATTTATATTTTAGCGTTCCATTAGCATATTTTAAATTAGCATTAATTTTAGTAGTTTCACCAATTTTGACGATAGATGCATTTTCAAATGTCGCATCAATAAACGGATCAACATAAACAGTGACTTCATAAGTTTTATTAAATTTTGAATTATCTAATACTTCAACAGTAATTGTCGCTTTTCCTGTTTGAATTGCAGTAATTAATCCGTTTTCATCTATTGTTAAAACACTATTGTCACTTGATGAGAATTTTAAACGCTTATTTGTAGCATTAGTCGGATTGAATGTCCATTCTAATTGATGAGTATCAAATTTAGCTATTTTTGTAATTGAATTAGTAATATCAAAACTTTCAACTGGCGTACTTGCACTCCATTTAGCAGTTAAAACTAAATCTTCACTCATTGAAGAAGTAATTTCAGTAATTCTATTACCTTTGGCATCATACCAACCAAGGAATGTACGACCATCATCAATTGTTAATTCTACTAATGTTATTGTATCACCTTGGGTATATTTAGTAATTAGCGGTGTTGTAATTGGGTATGCTTCATACAATGCTTTAGTTCTTTCTGCAGTCCAATATGCAGCAGATTGTGCAAAGAATGCATATAATCGCAGATAACCAACATAAGTTGATGCCCATGCAGATTGCGTACCATTTATTTCAGTAACTTTTTTATCAAATAAGTTAAACCAATTCATCCATAAGTCATTACCTTTTGTGTTAGCAAAATATCCATTATCAATTTCACCACTAGCACTTTGTTTATAAGCTTTATATCCACCATCTTTACCAGATTTCCAAGATGCAAGAGCAGCATTTTTAAAATTATCTAGACCAACATTTGAACCACTCCAAGCATAGAATTCTTTCCAGAATGTTTCCGCAAACTCTTCTAATGACGTTGCGGTATGTGTAGGTTCTTTACCTTCTTCATAGACATAAGTTATTTTATATTCATTAGATACAGCCCAATTTGCGTATAAAACGAAATCTTTTGTAGCCTTCTTATTAATAACACTGATATAGGTAGTTGAACCTTCTGTTTCACTCCATCCTAAAAATCTATATCCTGTTTTAATAGGAATTGGTAAAGTAAATTCTTTACCTTCAGTATAAATGTTTTCAACTTCGCCTTCAAAGCTTCCGCCATTTAAATTATAAGTAATATTATGAGTAGGAGCAGGAGCATTAAGGTCTAACCATTTTGCGTAAACTTTCATAGTTTTATCTACTACAGTTATTTTTTCACCAGTAAAATCAGCATTTGCATACCAACCAAGGAATACATGGCCTTCTTTAAATGGTTCAACTAAAGTAATGGTTGTACCAATAGGACTTTTTTCAATAGCGTAAATATTTGTCACTTTTTCAGTTGAGCCATTGTATGTTTCAGTTGGAGTAGGAAGTACTCCTCTTAATAAATTAAATATTTCATAGTTTGTTCCACTACTCATTAATCCTTGCGTTCCATAGAAATAGCCATCTAATACAAAGCCAAATCCATGTTTAAAGTTTTGATCTGCATCGTTTAATGAACTAGCATATTTTATTTTTGTTAATTGATAAACAACGTTAAATAAATTAGCGTATTTTTCTTTATAAGGACTGTTAGCAAAGAATCCACCTACAGGTTTTCCTTCACTAATGCTATCCCAGAAAAAGATTGCATATCCATCTAAGGCATTCCATCCACCTGTTGATGTATCATTATACATAGCTTTTGGATCACCATTATCTTTAGAGAAGTCTGCCCACGAAGTTGCTTTGTCTCTAAATTTTTGTGCTATTTTAGGTGATTCTAATAAATCATTCATCTTTAGGTAGTAATAATAATCTGCCATAAATAATTCTGGTAAATTACTGATTGAATCGATTCCACTTTTTGGTGCAGATATCGTAGCAGTTGACCATGACCAACTTCCACCATTTAATTCATAACTAACTTTTATTTCAGTTTCTTCTTTTTGCCATTTAGCAACTAACGTAACATCGCCAACTTGACTTGTTGAAATTTCAGTTACTAGGTTGTCATTTAAATACCATCCCGCAAATTCGTAACCTTCTTTTGTTGGAGTTGGCAATTTCTTTATTCCTGTACCAACTTTATACGATGTTGGTGCATTTGCATCATTTTTACCACCATCTAGATTATAAGTTATCTTATAGCTATTCGGAGTAAAAGTTCCAGTTATCGTCATATCTTTTGTAACAGTAATTGGTCCTGTAACATTCCATCCACTGAATGTATAACCATTTTTACTAGGATTTTCAATTAACGCTATAGAGTCATTGTAATACGCTTTTATAGTTTTATAAACGACACCATCCACTTTATAAGTTATAGTATATTGATTTTTTTCATAGGTTCCATTTACAACGATATCATATTTGGGCATTGTATCAGGTAAAGTTTTGTCCCAACCACTAAATGTATAGCCTTCTTTACTTGGCATTGTTAGTTTTTGGATAGTATCATTTTCGCGGTAAGTTTCAACTTTATAAACAGTGCCATCTACCATATAAGTAATTGTAAATTCTACTTTATTGAAGATTGCATGTACTTCAATATCGTGATCAGGCATAGATTCAGGTAATTGTTCACTCCATCCGATAAATTCATAACCTTCTAGAGTTGGATCATCTACTTTTGCAATTTTATCACCGTAGTTTAAGCTTACTTCGTTAATTACTTTTCCTTCAACAACATATTTAATTTTATAAATATTTTTAGTTGTGCTGCCATTAATAGTTAAATCGTAAGCTGGCATAGTTTTTGGATAATCACTCCAGCCATTGAAAGTAAAGCCTTGTTTTAATTCAATTGCAGGTATAGTAACTGGTTCGCCATACTTTACTTTACTTGTTTTAACCACTTTCCCATCCAAAACAATAGTCAATGTGTATTCATTTATTTCAAAAATAGGCCAAATTGAAACATCAGACGTAATTTTTGTGCTATCGTCTACTAAACTAATGCCATCAAGCGACCATCCTTTAAAAGAATGTCCTTCTTTTTTGACGCTAACATCTTTAAGTCCTGTTTTAAATGTTGAGCCACTTTGAACAGTAGCTGGTGCAATACCAACAATTTCTTCGCCTTCTTCTAAATTAATAGTTACCGAAAAACTTTTTTTTGCGCAACTAGTAATTGTTAAAGCTAGCAAAGCGATTAGACTAAAGACTAAAAGTTTTTTCTTCATATATAATTCTCCTCTCTTTTTATCCTCTATATAATATCATATTATGCAATAATTTGCAAGCGTTTTCATATTTTTTATTTTATTATCTTTAATGTCAGGTGATATAGTTCATTTTTTTTATTAAGCGATTATTTCCAACAAAAAAAGCCCTTAATAGGGCTTTTAGTCGTTTTTATTGTTTTCTTTATTATCTAATTCTTTCAAAATCTTTTTTTGATTTTCTAAAATCAATTCTATCTTTTTATGAAGATCATCAATTATTAATTCATTCTTTAAATTTATTTTGTAGTCATTTTCTGCCCTTTTTCTGTCCTTTACTTCTTGACGATTTTGGCTCATCATAATGAGCGGAGCTTGAACAGCAGCAATACATGATAGCACTAAATTTAATAAAATAAATGGATAAGCATCAAAAGCCTTGGTTGATAATACTACATTTACTATCATCCAAATCACCATTACAGCTACAAAACTAAAAATAAAGGCCCAACTTCCTGCAAATTTTGCTACAGCATCAGCAGCTTTTTGACCAAATGTTGTTTTTTCATTACTATTATTCTCAACGATTTCTGTCATAGTTAATTGTTGAATTAACTCCTCATCTGTAAATTCTTTATCCGTAATATCTAACAGTTCTTTTATAATTTTTGCTCTTTCTTTACCTTTTTTCATATTATTACCATCCTTTATTTGTTGATATTATATCATTTAGAAATATTTTTTTCAATACATATATAAAAAGAATTGCAAACAACTTATTTGCAATTCTTATATTTTTTATTCTTCACTTTTTTGATGTAAGCTATCTTTTAATTCTTGTTTACGATTTGCTAATTTTTGCTTTGCTGCTAAAATATCATCTTTATGTTCAGTTTCAAATTTCGCAAAGAAATTATTTTTAAACTCATTTAATTTTGCTTCAGTATTTGTTAATGATGCAAATGTAATTTCTTTAATACTTTCTGGTAGTTTTTCTTCAAGACTCTTCATCGAAGCTAAAACAGTTTCAAAAACTTCACATACAGTATTATACGCTTGAGTAGCACTATCTTCAATATCTTTCAATGCTTTTTCGTGTAATGCATATTCAGCTTCCATTCTAGCAAGTTTATTAGTTTCATTTACTCTTACTTCTGAATCAGTGTCTTCAGGTAATTGTGCTACTAGATTACGTTGTAATAATAACGCTTCTTTTTCTTTTGCTAATTTTTCTAGTGCTATTACATATTCTGAATCACTATTAATAAAATATTCTTTGTATTTGTTTTGTACATATTCATATGCGTCTGCTAATTTTTCATAAGCAATGTCGTATAACCCTATTGTTGCTTGGTATGTTATATCTAATTTATCAACTGCTTCTTTAACTGCTTCTTTTTCTACGAATGATATATCATATTCCTTAGCTTGGCGGTATAATTCTTCAAGTTTTACGCTAGCTAAATCTGCAACTTCCAAATGATACAATTTTACAACATTTACCAATTGAGTATATGTAAAGTTATTTATTTCTTCTTCTGTTAGTGTAGGATCTAATTCTTTTGCTAGAGCTTTAATTTCATCGATTACATAACCTTTAACATTTTCTATCACAGCAGTCAAATTTAATTCTTCACATACCTTTGCAATTGTACCATAAATTTGCGTATTTATTTTTTCAGAAATTTTATCAGTTTCTGCACTAACTGTAACTGTGACTTTGTTATCATCTTTTCCAACAACAAGATAGCCTAATTCTGTTTCAATTCTAATGATTTCACCAACTACGTCATCAACATTTTTACCAATAAATGCTTCACCCTCTAAAACCATTTTACCTTCATCATTAAGGCCTCGAACAGATAATACTTGATTTTTCTCATCTACAACCATTTCAATACTAGGGTTAACATCAACTTGAACTATGGCATTATATGCTTTATTGTTTTTACTAATTGAATTACCAACAACTAATCCCACTACCGCAATCAACGCTACGCATAAACAACAGGTTAAAGCAGGTACCCATTTTCTAAATGAAAATGTTTTTTTAGTTTCTTTTACGTTTAATTCGCTAAACACACGATTTTGTAATGATGAACTTGGTTCAGTATCGTTCAATTCGTTTTTTAAATTTCTTTTAATTTCCTTTTCGTTTTTCATCTTCCTCATACACCTTTCTCAATTTTTCAATACCATCATAGTAAAGCCCTTGCACTTTACCAATAGTCATAGACAAAAACATCGCAATATCTTTAAATTTATAATCATAAATAAATCGAAGTATCATTATACTAGTTGTATCATCATCTAAATGTTCTTCAAACAATTCTAACATTGAACGATGTGAATTATCATTAGATGATTTTAGTGAAACTATCTCTTCATCTTTTATCACATCTTTATGTTTATTTCTAGTTACATAATTAATTGACGTATTTCTAGCAATTTGACAAATCCATTCTTTAAGTTTACCTTCATCAGTATAGTTATCAATTGATTTAACTATTTTCAAAAAAACTTCACTAGTGATATCTTCTGAATCTTCTTTGTTTTTCGTATACGAATAAGCAATATGATAAATTAATCTTACATAATCATCATATAGTTTCTTTATTGCGTTTTCATCTCTTTCTTTTAATTTTGCAAAATAGTTTTTCATATCAAAGAATTCCTTTCACTATACATAACACAAAAATTTTAATTTTTATTCTGTTTTTAGAAAAAATTTTTAATTTTTTGTAATTTTATTATAACAAAACAAGAAACAAAAATCAATTTGTTTCTTGTTAAAATTATTGATTATATAAATTAGTTTATATTACAGAAAGTTTTTTATTAAAAATCTTCTGAATTAAATACTTCATTAATCAACTATATTCTGCATTTACAACATCTCCAAAGGCATAAGAATCAAATGCATGGATCTGAGTAAATTTTTTGGACACTTTTTTATAGAATCACATTCTTAAAAAGTGTACAATTCATTTTGTTCGAATTCAATTGGCGTCATATTGTAAATTGAGCCATGAATTCTTTCTCTGTTATACCATTTTTCTATAAAGTTGAAGATTGATATTTTAGCATCTTCAAACGTATTGTAAATTATATGATTGATTAATTCTTTTTTATAATAGCGTTGAATGATTCCATAGGGGCATTATCATATGGGCAGCCCTTTTCATAATATGATAAATTAAAATCATTTGCAGAACAATAATTGCGATATACTTCTGCTGTATACTGTCTGCCTCTATCAGAGTGTATAACAATCACTTTGTTTAGTTTTCTCGTCTGAATAGCATTTTCTAATGCATCTTGAACAAGTTCAGAAGTCATTCTTTTATCAAACTTCCAACCTATTAATCTTTTTGAGTGTAAATCAAGTATTGTGGCAAAATAACGCCAACCACACTCTTTAGTATAAACATAGGTAATATCAGATACCCACTTTTCATTAATTGTGGTTGTAGAAAAGTCTCTTTTTAAAATATTTATAAATTCACCTTCATCTGGTTTATATTTTGATGGTTTGTATGTTTTGGTGATTATTGACTTGATATTTAACTCTTTCATGTATTTTTGAACTGTTTTTTTGACTTATCTGAATATTATAATGTTTTTTTAATACTATCGTTATTTTTGGCGCGCCATATCTTTTAAAACTATCTCACCAAATCTTTTTAATCAATTCTTTTATGCTTTGTTTTTTAATTTCACTATTGCGGGTTTCAATTTTTAGGAAATTGTAATAACTTGATCTTGTTAAATTAAATACTTTACACATTTTGTAATATCAAATAAATCTGAATTATTATCCACAAATATAAATAAATCAGTATCAGTTATTATTTTCTTTTCGCAAATATGGCAGTAGCTTTTTTTAATATTTCATTTTCCTCTTCAAGTTCCATTATTCTTTTCTTCAAAGCTATAATATCACTCTTCGATATTTCTTCATCATCTACTTTCAGTGCTGGTTTGTTTTGATTAATCCAACTATAAATTGTTACCTTTTTTATGCCATATTCTACTGATAGGTCAGTTACTGATTTTCCTGAGTTGTATAAGTCTATAATTGCTTGAATAAAATCCTTAGTATATGATTCTCTCATAATAGCGATTCCTTTCTTGAGTGAATTATATTTGTTTCTTTACTCAAAATCCACTAATCTGATAAACTATCACTTCCTATAGAATTCTATAAAAATGTGTCCAATATTTTTGGGTAGGTTCACTCATTCCTTCCATATTAATATTTTTTGACTATTTTTATAATTGAATGATATACCTGAAATTAATTCGGTAGTTAAAACATTTTGAAACAATTGTGCATCTGACCTTATCATAAGAACAACTGCACCATCATATGTACCTAAATATTTGTTTATTGTTACTTTTGTTTCTTTAAATTGAGGATTTACTTCAATGTAATCATTAATTATTTGATCAGCTATTTTTTCATCTAACTCAATATTATTTTCTTCTCCTAATTGTTGTTTTATCTTTCTCAAATCTTTCTTTGAAATCATTTCATTATTATATGCTGCTTGCAAACTATAAAATGGTTTGTTCTCTATAATTTCACCAGTATTTGTAGCTGAACAACCAGATAAGCATATTATAATCATAAAATTAATGAAACACATCATTAATGCTTTCTTCACCTTGCGTCACTCCCTTCAATATTATTATCTTCAATCAAACTTTCAAAGATAATCACCCTATATAATAAATAGATCTTTGTCATTAGTTAACACCTCCTTATTAATAAGCAAAAAACTCCTCTATATTTCTTATTTGTTAGAAGAAATAATTTCAGATACTTCTATATCAGGAAATTTGTATCTAACAACATTAGAAACTTTATCAACAAAATACAACTTTGAAATTATGCTTTGTATCCTTGTTGCCTCTGTTATGTTTTTTTCAGATAATGTAACGCAATAAACATTATCAAAATTTTCTGACAATTTATTTTCAGTTATAAATCTGCAATATAAATCTTTATTAAGCCACTTAATTTGTTCAACTCAATACCTAAAGAATTGAAATAGTCTATTGTTATTTCTATATCTTTGTATTTTTGATTAACAAAGATAATAAAACTATCATCTGTGGTCAATGATGGAACAATATAATCCGAATTATCAACAGATTTGTCGTCTTTTAATTGTTACTTATCAATATTTTCAAATAAATTATTATTTTTAAACATATTATTCTTTTTTAAATCATTATCGATATGTTCTCTCATTTGCTTTTCTGAATACCCGTTATCACAAATTATTTTCATACTATTTTCTTTGTTATTACATCCAACAAGTACTATGCTTAAAATAAGCATAATAAATAGTACAATTATTCTTTTCATTTTATTTTTCATCTCCTTTCACTTTTAATTTAGTTAGTATACTTTTGGCCGTATTCTATGGCCAACAAGCTCTTTAATGATACGTTTTAATACTAAATAAATTCTCATATAGTACATCCCCATACTTTCTTTTACATCATATCATATTATTATATGCAGTTTACACATGATAACTTATTTTAATGCAAAAAAACTCCCTTTTCTTTAGGGAGTTTTTATAATCAGTATGTGTTTTCTTAAGAGTATCTTCCCCAAAAAGCAAACTTAGGATATTTATTATTTATGTCTTGATTATACCATAATATGTAAAATAATGCAAGGATTTGTAAAAAATATGTTTAAAAATGGTTCATATACATCTGATTGTTTACACAAACACTTCCGTTATATCCTATTTGCATTTTACATATTAGTATTCTTTATAAGTTTTTTAATCATATTGTCTTATAATTATTTCTTTATTTCCATCATAAAAGTAATAGTCTATAAAATTATCCATGTTTGTATTAGGATTATTAGATTGTTTTTCAAAATATAACGGTCCTTTTTCACCAATAGGCCATTCGGAAGATTGAAGCCATTTTGGTGGAATAACTGCATATTTATAATATTCTTTTATTTTATCACTTATCCATTCTTTTCTTTGAATAGTTCCAACTTTAAAACTACATTTATTTAAAATATTATTGACAAACCAATTATCATCAATATTTATATACTCAGGCACAATTTTAATTAATTCACTATATAATATTTCATCCACATTATAAAAATTCACTTTGATATTTCTTCTCAAAAAGTAACATTTCACAACTCTAAAAACTTCACACCTATGGTATAAAAATTTTAAATCAATATTTTCATATAAAAATGGTTTATTTTTCACGGGTAATTTTTTATCATTATATATTAAATTTTGCAAACAATCATTATTACAAAATTCTTTCCAAAAATCATATACCGTAATATTACCTTCGGCATATGATAACATAATTTTTTCTGCTTCCGTTGGTAAATCCGTATCTTTTTTCTTTAAAAGCATTTACAACCTCCTAATAAACCATCATCAATCAGTAAATTGATAGTATTGACTAAATTTTCTATTTTCCCCTATCTTCTTTCAAGACAAACTACACACTCAACATTTGTTGAAACTACCAAAGGTATATTTATTATATCATGAATTTAAAAATATTAATATATATTGGTTGAAAAACTTCAATTTTCCTTTTTGTTCTCTAACCTTACATTTATTCCAATTTGTTTTATAATCCTAACAGAACATCAAAAAGCGACTAACAGTGTCATTCTGCTAGCCATTTTTTACTTATTCCACATTTGAATTTAAACTAAAGTTCATTTCTTTTTCTTATAATCACTACATCCACAAAGTTTGTAAATGTTTCTTCATCAAACTCTTGATTAATATTATTAAATAAACAATTTAAAGAATTAACCAATCTCTTTATAAACAATTCTTCTTTAGTTAAACATCTTATTTTGTCATATGCAATTTGCTCGATTTTTTTCCTAGCAATTGTGTGATTAGTTAAGGATATTATAAAAAATGCTAATTTGGTTAAATAATTATATTTTGAATCTGAGTAAATTTTTGGGACACATTTTCATAAAATTATCCTTTAATTCCAAATAAATTCAATATTTTCAAATTCTACTTTATCCATTTTTATAAGAATAAAAGTTCTTTCAGGTACAGTCGTAACGTTAATTTTACTTTTACATGTTATTTTTAAATTATTATTATTTAATTCAACACTATTTAAACTATATGTACAATTTGTATCAGCAAATAAATATAAAATTAATATTTCTTTATCATAATCAATTTCATAATTTTTATTAAAAACTTGTTCATACTTATCTAATGAATCTAGAACATATGTAATTGTCTCTGGTGAACTTTCATCAAAAATATATTCCTCACTTTCCGGATTAGTTGGATCATAATTTTCATTTTTATACCGCACACCTGAAACTTTATTTTCTAATAAAAAGTCTTCTTTAAAATAATTAACTGTTTGAGCAGTGTCAATACTTCCGCTATTTACCATTACTGCATTGTACAGAATAGTATTATCATTGCTGCATCCAACCATCATAAATGCAATAACTAACATAAAACATATCATCAATACCTTTTTCATTCTATATTCCTCCTTCTTTCTTTGCTTGTATTATATCATCATTTTTATATATATTCAACCTTTTATTTGAAATAAGAAAGAAATCAACCACAAGTAGACTAATATTATATAGAACAAATGTTGGAATTTTATGCAACTTAAAATATTTATGGTAAGTCTTCTGAAAACTCCCATATTACATTAAAAATTAAATTGCAATTTATTATAAGTTACTGCAAAAATAAAAATGATTTTCAATTTTATTATATCATATATTTTAAATATTGTAGGATAAAACGCTTTCGTATAGAATATACTATAAATATCATCAACATCGTTTTTGTCTTTTTTGCCTATATTTGCTCATATTTTGAATAGAAAACTGACAAAAATATTAAAAATTACTTAAAAAAATGGTAATGATACTAGTATTCAAATCCCGTACAACTCTACCATTTTTGAATAAAAAAGAGCTATTTTCAGCATTTCATCATAGCAAAACTATGAATTCTTGTGAAAATAGCTTATTTTTTTAAGTCTACAAAAGAATTTTTGACCGACTTTAATGTGTAAGATAATCTATTTTAATGCAAAGTGCGTACAGTTGAAAAAAGCTAGAAGAATTAGTTCATAGCTCCTCTAGCTCTTTTATTGATATTTGATTTTTTCTAATTGCTGCACTTTATTTTTTCTTGGTGAACAATGCTTTGATTTTTGCTCCGAGATTTTTGAAGAAATTTCCAATAACTATGAAGCCATTTTTCAAGGCAACGCCTAAGTTTGCAAAAGACTTTTTCTTAACTGCAAACCAAAGAACAGCAAATCCGCCGATTCCAGCAACCACTACCGAACCGATTACGATTCCAACGATCTGTCCGCTAGACAATCCTTTCTTTGTTTCAAGAATATCTTCGTACACTGCCGTCAGTTTTTTTCTCCTGTTACTTTAAAGGTATAGCTCTTTTTGGTGCTTATGATTTCACCACTTTCATCCAGCCAACCTTTGAACACTTTACCTTCTTTATCTTCTGCCATTACGGTTACGCTTTCATCGTGTGAATAAAATTTACTTTCGCCGTTTATTACAACATTGTACATGCCAATTTTAGCAATTCTGAGTTCAGTGATTTCGTTACCATCACTATCAAAATGTTTTCCACAAACCGTGCAATCTTTGTGTCCTTTCGTTCCAAATTCTGTGGTTGTCGGTGCAACTTCATCTATCCAACCTCCAAAGGTATGGTTGTTTGTGGTGGGGATAGTCAGGTCTGCAATCTCTTTTTTGGTTATCGGATCACAATGTTTTCCGCACAAATTGCAATCTCTATGTTCTTTGACACCAGGGTCTTTGCAAGTTGCAGGTATTTCGGCAATTAAGGCACCAAGTTCGTGTCCATCCGGATTTACAGGGATAACCCAGTCGGTAATTTCCTTATTGCTTGCATCGTAATTCTTATCGCAAATGCTGCAATGCTTGTATCCTTTTCTGCCAGGAGTTTGACAAGTCGCGTACTCTTCTTCAACCCAAAAGCCAAAATTGTGTCCATAGTATGGACTAACGGGTGTTTTTAACGCTTCTTCAGTTGTTTCATTTTTGTCCTCATCAAAAAACTTTCCACATCCTGTGCATGTATAGTGTGCTTTCATACCACCTGCAACGCAAGTTGCGGGTTGTTCGTCAACTAAATCGGTGAGATTATGCTTTGCATTTGGATTGTCAAGATTGCCACACTTTGTACATTTTTCGGTGCACTCACCAACAAACTCGTGTGCCGCATACTGCGAGCCTGTGTCAAAACCATAGGCTATGCCCGGACAAGCGGGATCAGTACATTTTCTGTATCCGTGATACTCAAAATCTATCTTTCCAAAATCGCTCCAAGTATGCTCGTGTCCGCCAGATACTGCCGCAATCTGAACAGGAATATCGCAAGTCTTTCCGTCCGCTGCCGTTGCGGTGATATACATCGTGCCATAATCCATAGAGTTGACGGCGGTTATTTGATAGTAACAGTTTGATTTGTCAAAAACGTTACTTGTCTGAATTTCTGTTCCTATAGGTGCAATCTTTGCCTCATAGGTATACGGACCGGGTGCGCCGCTTATACAAAAACCGGTGTCTACGCCTGCAATGCCAATAGTACCCGTTACCGATTTACCAATTTCGGGATATATGGTTTGTATATTGCCGATATAGGTCATCCCTTTTGTAATGAGGAAACTCATATACACTATCGTTGCAATGCTATTTATTCCTGCGGTATCCCAAATTTCTATATCTTTGCCTTTGCCTAGCTCTGCGCCCAAAACTTGCATATTGCTTTTCAATCGAGGCAAATCCCTAACAAATTTATATCCATCATTTGTTTTGAAACGAACGCGAACACAATATGCAACGTTCTGTTCAACATATTGAGTTTCGACTCTACTCCATGGGAGTGATGTATCATCATTATCCCACAACTTTATTCCCTGCCCGTTTTTTGATACAGATACGAGCGTTGCCGTATAGTTTGCTCCCACAGGAACTTTGAGTGTTTTGGTTGTAGCATTCTCAAATTCAAAAGCGGCGTCAAGAGTATCGCCAACCTCTACTTTTCTAAACGCTACGCCCAGTGTGTCAATCTGCGTTGCGTCAGCAGCATATACTGTATTCATTGGACTTGCCATTGCTATGCTAGAAATAAAGGTAGCGCACATTATAAAACTGAATAACAGTGTAAAAATTTTTGATTTACTCGCCTTTTTGTGTGTCATAATAGTTAGTCTCCTTTCGATTTTAGAATATGTTCTGTGCCACATATGTGATTTAAAACCTTTTTAATATTGTGTGTTTGTATCTTGCATTTGCTAGTTAGCTATTGTCATAAACTGCCATATCTTCAAAACCTTATTTTACTAAAAATTATAATTTTTTATAGGCTATTCTGAATTAGCAACTCCGCAAATTTATATAACAAATTTTCTTGCTTAAAGTTTAACATAAATTTCTCAAAAAATCAACTCTACCACATCCGTACATTTGTAAAAATTTTGTTTACACAAAAAAATTCATTTTCAACAAAAGAAAAAATCTTTAGTTTGAATTATGCTTACTCATGGTTCTATTAATACAAATAAAATAATTATCTATCTAGTTATAAACTTTTGTTCATGTTAATATTAAAACTCACTGTTATGTTCCCTCATACTTGGACTTTTGGTAGTCTTAAACCTAGGTTGAACTTACCAAAGGTATATGTTGTATTTGTAGTATTTTAAACTTATTTATATGAATTTTTGCTTAAGTTTCTATTTTTTTAGTTCAAAATAGTCATAAAACCCTTATTTTTACCTATCTTCTTTCAAGACAAACTACACACTCAACGTTGGTTGAGACTACCAAAGGTATATTTATGATATCATAATTTTAAAAATATTAATAGATATTTGTTGAAAAAGCTTCAATTTTCCTTTTTGTTCTCTAACCTTACATTTATTTCAATTTGTTTTATAATCTTAACAGAACGTCAAAAAATGGCTAACAGTGTCATTCTGCTAGCCATTTTTTACTTATTCCACATTTGAATTTAAACTAAAGTTCATATCTTTTTCTTATAATCACTACGTCCACAAGGTTTGTAAAAGTATCTTCATCAAATTCATTTATATCAGAATTAATTATTTTAGTATACTTTGATAATTTTAACATTTTTTCTCATCATAAATACTGATTTTTTTGGGTGTTAAACATTTCATAATAAATAGATTGATTTTTCATAAGCGTGTCATGAGTGCCAATTTCATGAATTACACCATTATTCAATACAATAATTAAATCAGAATTAATTGTTGTAGCCAACCTATGTGAAATAGAGATTAAAATCTTATTTTTAGCCTCTTCTCTTAGCATTTTATATATTAGCAATTCAGATTTTGTATCTATATGGCTAAAAGCTTCGTCAACAACTATTACATTATTATTATTTATTATTGACCTAATAATCGCAATTTTTTGCATTTCGCCACCTGATAATATAGTACCATTTTTATCAAATTCTTTTGAGACCACTGTATTTATTTTATTATCTAGACTATTAATTTTATCAAGAAGTTGAACTTTTTTAAGTTTTTGATTTATTTCTTCTTCATTATAATTTTTGCCAAAATCTATATTTTCCTTAATGGTTAATGGGTATATATTATAATCTTGAAAAACTACTCCAAATAAATGAGTATATGCTTTTAAATCACATTTTTTTAAACTAATATTATTTATCAATATTTCGCCTTCATATTGTTCATATAATCCAATCAAAAGTTTAATAAGTGTAGATTTACCAGCACCATTTTCTCCTACAATTGAAATGTTCATACCCTTTTCTATTCTAAAAGAAACGTCATTTATTGATAAAGAATTGGCCTGTGGATATTTAAATTTAACATTTTTAAATTCTATAGAATTAATTTCTTTGACCTTTGTTTTAGAAACCTCATCTGTATTTACGTACGAAAGAAATACATTAGTATCATTTACATACATTCCTATTTCTTTTAACTTAGGCAAAATACTAATAAGTGATATTAATGCTGCGTTTAATTGCTGCGAAGCATTAACTAATGACGCAATATCTCCAACTCCAACCTTTTTATTAAAATATGAAATCACTAAATACGCAAATACCATCACAATAAGTAATACTTCTATCAGTGATTTTGTAGCTTCGAGGAAAAATAATTTTATTCTGCTCTTTTTGATTATATCTAATCTTTCTATTGCTGTATCATTATATTTTTCTTTAAAAAAATCAGTATTGTCAAAAACTCTATTTTCAGCAATAAAGGTTCTATTGTAAAAAAGTGATTTTATATATGATAAAAATCTGTTTTTATTAGTTGTTTGTATATATCTATTGAAAGAATTCTTACTAATTTTTAGAGTTATGACTGTAGAAATAATCACAGAAAAAGCCACAAAAAACACAATCCAGTACCCTAGTGCAACAATTAGAGACGTCAATCCGATTATTAGCAATATATTTCCATATATAGCAAAAAATATACTAATAGTCGAAATATATTTATCAGCAATTGTTGAAATAACTCGGTTTGAAACATCTTTAAAATCACTATTTTCAAAATACTCAAATGGAATATTTTCAATTTTTGAGCAATATTTAATATTAATTTTATCCTTGAAATCAATATTAGATATTTCAAGTTTATAATTGATAAAATATTTATTAATAACTTCTATCAATAAAATGATAATCCCATAAGCCAAAATAACAATCAATGATTTTCTATAATTATTATCAATAACTATTACATCAAAAATATACTTCAAAATATATGTTGCTAATAAAATCTTCAATATATTAAAAGTTGTTAGTAAAAAATTATATATGTATGAAATGGTAAAATAAATGTAGACACAAAAAAAGTGTCTACATTTTTTGTTATG
>SAMEA104315427__coassemble_1809_pt1 | contig 9033 bp, 8 predicted proteins | sample SAMEA104315427__metabat2_low_PE_045 | metagenome-assembled genome bin SAMEA104315427 (sample SAMEA104315427) | gut metagenome | biome: Monkey gut; feature: monkey-associated habitat; material: faeces | place: China | collected 2013
AGATTTCCCGTGAAGCCACTTGGCTATTTATCTCCAATTGAATTCCTAGATAATTTTAACAAAACCCATTAATCTAGGGCACAATTTTGTGCACGATGATTGACAACCCGTCAATATAATTTTTATCTAAGTTCATTATTAATTTCAGCATTACAAATAGCAATTTCTAAATTGCCATTTTTTACTTTAAGTTCATCAATAAAGTCTTTTTCAGATGTATCTTCTTTTAAACAACATCATACTTTATTTAATTAAACTTCCTAAATTAGTAGTTTTAATACTTTGAATTTTATGATAATTTGTGTATTTGTTTATAGGCTGTGCCATATTTAGAAAAAGTTGTTTTGAATATTTTTTCATTTGATAAGTATTTTGTAAGATTATAAGGAATTGAAAAAGGTACTTTAAGTTCCATCAATACTAAATTATTGGGTAATAATTTAATATCACTAATTGATGATAACAAATTAACATTTTCAGTTCGATACTTTATATTAGTATCAAAAGTTATTCTAATTTGTTTATCATCTTTAAAGTAATATGCTTCTCTTTCATATGATAAAAACATCTTAGGTGGTAATCCGCCATAAAAGTCATTAAAGTATTTAATTTCTTTATCAATTTGGGTTTCAGCACACTCTAAAAAGCTATTATTTAAAATATATTTATAAGCAATTTTTTCCCTTCTTTTATAGGCAATATAATCATATTTTTTCTTTAGTTCAACATACACACTACTATCTAAAGTAGGTTTATTATATGAACGAATTCTTAACTTTTCTTTATAAATATGCTTTTCAATTAATTTTCTAATTAGTTCAAAATTATCAGTATCGTAAAAAACATTGTAAATTGTGCTCTTATAAAACACATCTTTTTCAACCTTATCGCTTAAATAATTCATTAAGTTAATATACTGATTTATGGTAATTAGATATTTTATTTCATATCTTTTAAAACTTTTTTCCATACTTATCACCTTTTCTAAACAAATTATAACATCTAAAACTTAAACATACTTTAAATTAAAAAATAAAAAAGCCAGTATAACTGACTTTTGAAATTAGACTAAGAACCAGAGTATTACCCCTATCACAAATGATAAAACATTAGCTAATATGGCATAAGAAATAATCAATTTCTTAGTTCCATCTTTTCCTCTTTTACATAATAATCGATAAACAACCGCTTCGACAACCACAATTAATAATTCAATAAGAATATAGTAATAGATATAAAATACTGATTTACCATTGAAATAAGCAGTAAGATTTAAAGCAATGTTTAAACCTATTTGTGTAACGGCATTAGTTATAGCAATTATAACAAATGATTTTTTGTCAAACTTAAACAATAATGCTAGTAATAACTCAATTCCTAAAGTAATAAGTAATCGCAACATAAATGTTAATATTTCTTTTCCATACTTATATGACTTTTCTAATACAATCTTCTTCTCTAATGTAATTGAAGTATTTTTATAATCATTCATATCATATTTAAAATAAGAATGAAAGGCATAAGTTTTAGTTTCTTCAGTAAGATAATATTCATTACTTACTTTATCATAGATAATTAAAATGAATTCAGTTGGCCACATGTAACCACTTTTGATTAACAGATTAGTACTATTTGAATAAAATGATGAAATATCACACAAATACCACCCTTCTGGTAAAGTAACATTATTATATACAATAGTCAAATCTTCAACATTTCCAAAACTTGTCTCACCATAATGTCTGTCACTCGTATCACCAGGAATAAACGAATGATGTGGTCCCATATATTCTTTATATTTAGTTGCATATGCGACGATATAATCAGATTTAGGTAGATTACAAATCTCTATTTGCATATCAGGTTTAGGCCCCGTGTCTGCATGTACTACCACACTTGTTGACATAAAAAGCATAAAGACAGCCATAAATACACTTAAAGAAACAATTACTTTTTTCATACCTTTTCTCCTTATTTCATTTACTAGTATTATATCATTATATTCACATTTATTCAACTATTTATTCTAAATAATGAAAAAATCAACCATAAGTAGATTAATAGCCTACTTTAAAAATTGCTAAAGTAGTAATATCTAATTAAATAGAAAATAGCAGAAAATAATTCTGCTATCAATTTGCTAAATAATATGATTATATTTATTTTTTAACCGTTTATCAAGATATCTTCGATACACCACAAAGTATAAGTTTCTAATTTAATATATTTTTAATAATTAATTGTCTTTATTATTATTACTTATAAATTCATAAATTTTTTTGGTAAGTGTTTTTGCTTCTTTAGATAATTTATCGTAATCATTCATCACATTTATGGCATCTTTACAAAACTCCAACTTGTTTTTTATTGTCCCACTTTCTGCAGCATATTTTTTTATTTCACCTTTAGGGAATAATTCATCAATAAATTTTCCTAATTTTTTATTTGTAAATTCTTTTTTGACATTTAAAACTTCACAAATTTCTTCTTCTTTATCTGGATTTTGATTTATTAATATTTGTTTTAAAGTTTCAAATGTAATTAAGTTTTCAATTTCTGTTACAGGCAATTCATAAAAATTATCCTTAAGCAAAGCACTATATTTTTCTTTTCTACTGGCCTTTTTCGTTCCAGGTTTCGTATTATCATTATCTACAATTAAAAATATTTTATTGTTAATATACTTTGCGTTAATACTATTAGAATCATCTATTTTTTCATCAAAATTAAAATGAACAACATTTCCACCACCATATTCAATAAATGTATAATCTATATTTTCACGATAGACTTTTTTATCTGGATACTTTTTACAATACAATTCCAAATAATGTTTCAAATATAATCTATCTGTTATTCCTTCCACCCAAATACTACAATTTGACAAAAATACGCTAGAATTTCTTACACCGAGTTCATTTAACAATGAAACATCACCATTATTACATTGTTCAATTAAAAAGTTTTTTCCACAATTATTTTTCATATTATTAACCTTTTTAAATTTAAAAATTGACATTTTGATATTTGTATCTGCGGAAGTATCCAGAATAATATTTGAATGTGTAGTAATGAAATATTGGTGATTTTTGAATACATCTGAACTTATTACTTCTATGAATTTTCGCAAAATACCAGGATGTAAGTACATTTCTGGTTCTTCAATAAAGAATAACTTACCAGTTTCGTCTTTATGCTTATAAAGTGAATATAATATTACTATTAATTGTTGTGTACCATCTCCCCAGTCATATATAGCCCTTTCATCATTTCCAATTTTAACATACAGCACTTTTTTCTCTTCATTAGGAATTAATTGAACTTTATCATAGTTTGAAAAGAAGTTTTCTTGTAGGAATTTTTGAAATTCTTCTATTACCTTGCGCTGAGATTCGTCTCCCAACAACATAGACTTTATTTCATTATATAATTTACCACCTGTTAATATCTTTTCTTTAATATCTTCATAATCGTTAAAATATTCATGAGTTATAATGTCGTTGTATATATCAAATGATTCTAATCCGTCTGACTGCAAATTTAATAGACTAATATAATGATTAATAGCATCTTTGTTTTGTATTGAATTAGCAGACTTTAAAAATATCTGCAATTTGTTGTTAATGATTGTTTTATAGTCTTTTGTTCCTCTTATTATTGGAAAATAAAACTTGTTATTCAATGTATTAGTTTCGCAAATGCTTCTCAATAATTGAAAAAACTGACCTTGAATATATACATATGATGTTGGATCTTTAGTGATTTTGCCACATATTTTGTTAAATTTTTCTTTATTAGACAATAAATCTGTATAGTATGTATCATATATAGCATTACTATATCTATTTGATCTTATAATTTGATCTATTTTATTAATAAATTGTGTAAAGCCTTCATCACTCAAGGAATAAAAATCAGTTTTAAACAAGTATCTTAAAAATCTACTTTTACCTGAATTGTTTTCTCCAATAAAAACATTTGTTTTGGATAATTCTCCAAAGCAATAAGGACTGTTCATTAAATTATAATCTTGATTTATTTGCGCGAGGAAGTCTGAACCAGCATTGCGTTCAATTATAAAAGCTAATTTCATCATAATATTCACCTCTTTATTTTTTTAAGTATAATTAATTTATTTATGTCTAAAAAAACTCCCTACATAATAGGGAGTCTATATTTGTATAATTACATTTCTTAAGAGTGTTCCCCCACTACAAGCTTAATAAAAATATTACTTATATTCATATTTTACCATAATATGACAATTATTGCAAGGATTTAATGAAATTTTTCCATTATTTGCTTTAAGTATCTAATATGCATAATTTAATTTAATAAAAAGTATAAGTTATGTATTATCAATAAAATTGGTAGAAAAATTATTAAAGAAGCCAGTTTATAAACCAGCTTCTTTTATATCTAAATTTTTCACTTCTTTTTTTAATAATATTTTTTCTTCTAATATACTAACAATATAACTAGTAACCATTCCAAAACCAAACATCATTATGATGGTTGTCATATTAAAGGTTATGGCATTTGTTTTATAAATAATATACCATATGCCATAGTATATAAAATTAATAATACAATTATTGATTAAATTATATTTTGTTTTACCTAACCCTATAAATATATTATCGGGAATTTGTTGAAAAGCATAGGGAATATAGAAAGGAAAAAGCATAATTACAATTTGAAAAATACGTTCATAGTTTTCAAGTTTTTCAATGTTTTTAAAAAAAGGAGTCCATAATGGTATTGTAATACACCAAAAAATAATAATGAATATTGTGATAAAATAATAATTTGACTGTTGTAATTTAAAGTATCCATCTTTGCAATCTTTTCTAATTATTTCTGTTAATGCAAAAACTGGTATTAATAACCATCCCCAGATAAAATTATTGGAAACCCAATAATTACCTGATTCAGATACCATATTTACCATTTTAACAATCATCACCGCATACACAATATTAGCAATAAACTGTTGCAATCCAGAAAATACCCCAATTTTACCCCATTCTTTAAGTACTAACCAATCACTTTTTTTGAATTTTCTTGGTTGTATTGCTTTTTCATTAATTAGAATTATTACTCCACTAATTGCAAGAATACTATTAATTAAGATATTACTTATAGCTACCCCAATTACACCAAAGTGTGGAATTACAATAAAATCACTTATGATAGTAATAATAGTTTTTATTCCAAGAAAAAGATAAACATTTTTTGCTTTATCAATAACAACAAAGACAACATTCGCAAAGCTAACAATTATACCTATCATGAAAGCTATAGTTGATATTGATAAATATGAATTAACTAAACTCAAATTAGTCTCATCTTTATTCATGTAAGATATTAAATTAGCAGAATAAATGAGTACAATAATTGAGAATATTGCATATAAAACAAATACTACAATTAGGGTTTTAAAAACTCCCTCACCGAATTTATCTTTATAATTTTTTAATATTTTATTTAAAATTGAATATAGAGGAATAATTAGAAATGCTCTAATTGTTTCATCAATTAGATCAAACCATTCAATTTGACCTATTATGTCAATATCACTTGTAGATAAATTAGTTGAAATAACAAATGTTTCAATGGTTTGAATAATTGCTGGGACAAGTGACAATAAAACTAGTGATATGAATAATTTCCAGTCAAATGTCTTTAATAGTTTTAATTTGTTTTTAAGCATCGTGTACCCCCTTTTGCTTATACTAATATTGCATTAAATTTTAATTGATTTTACTCTTCATTTATTTCTACTAGCTATTCACTTAAAAAATATTTCTCGAGTTCTGTAATCAGCGTTTACTAATCTATAATTGAAGAAATCAAATTTCTTTTCATTATTATTGTAGCATTCTTCTGCATGCGCACAAATTTTTGTACATAATTCTCTGACACCGATTGATATTTTCTTTTCCTTTATCATTTCATTACCATTTTCGTCATTATCTATTCTTCCCTCTATCATATAGCTTAAAGAACGACTACTTTTTTGTGTGCTATATAAAAGTTCAAAGTAAATAACATCAAACTTATTGTGATTTACGTTAGGATTGCCTTCATGTATAATCGAATTCCTTAATGAATATATCAGGTCTCCACTTATATCTAATTTGTTACCTTCAATATTTTCAGGCTTGCTAATATGTTCATCGTACCATTTCACATATCTTTCGCTTGGCTTAGACTTAGGGTATAACGCTTTACCACATATATCAGGTAGTGTTAATGCCAAAGCGAGAGCTGCCATACAACAATTATTATCCAAACAATAATTAATCTCTCTAATTAATTCTTTAACCATTTAATATTCAATTTCCTCCTAATTAAACATCTATAAATTTTATTTTTTATCTTTTATAATATTATTTTAATTCTATATAATCACGAATATCTGTTTCTATATCTCTAAATGCCTCTTCTACAGTCCCATAAAAAGAGGCAAGTCCACTTCCCCATGATGGTTCCCACCATCCATATTCGTGTAGATATCGGCGTTCTTCTTCATCAGCTATATAAAGTCGTTCTTCTCCAATTGAATAACTACCTGCAATATTTTTATAGATATAAATAATTTTTGTTTTGTCTTTTGAGTAAAATAACCTCTCTTTTCCATCCAAATTAACTCTATTAAAAAGTAAGTCAATGATTTCTTGATCTGGTTTAGGTGGCAAAACAAAAGATATGTAATGACCTTTTTTAAAACGAATATGTGAAAGTAGTTCCTCTCTTGATCCAGTTAAATAATCGCTATCCATTATTCGATAATAGGATTTCTTTAATTCCAAGAATAGAAAATGCTTAAATTTGTAAATACGAATATCATCTTTATTTCTTATTTCTTTTCCATCTTTGTAAAGAATTCCGCTATCTAAACAAAAATTATGTTTTGTTTTAATACCTTTTAAATAAGTTTTATAATTTGAATTTAGAAAGTATTGTAATATTGTAAGTATTATCATAAAGACTGGAAAGATAAATATATACAACAGCTCGTAAATATGAAATACGAATGCTGGTACAATAAAAAGTAAAGCAATTATAAACGAAATAATTACTATGTTCATCAATCGTATTGCATTATATATTGCGATTGCTTTTGTATCATTATATCCTATCATTTCTATTTTCATAATTATCACCTTTTAAATATAAAATTAATTTCTTAGAAAAATTAAACCTAATGCTTAACTTCTTTATATTACTGTTAACCATACCACTTTATTTTTAATATTTTGTCATTTTTGATTATTCGTTAATTTGCCCTTTCTTATAAAACTTTAGTTTTCTACTTAATGATGCGCTAATATCCATTATATCTTTCTCTTCTAAGCAAATTAATGTAATTTTTAAATCTTTATAAATTTTCATCTTATAATTCTTAGATTTTGTATATTCGATATTTTTTTCATTGTAACCCCAATATTCAATATAAATATCATCTGTATCATCGCCATATCCAGGTAAGCAAAAATCTGGATGCAAGTCATGTCTTTGATCAGCATCAATTGGAAGTATTTTTTCATATGCATGTGGAATATTATGATCGAATAGCCAATTATCAATAATCATTTCTGATTTTGATTTAACTATATTACCTGTTTTTATTATATTAATAGTTTTATCCCACACTATAATTTTCTATCTAGTCCATTTATTTTACCATTTCATTTATATATCGTGCTTTATTTATCTATCAACAAAAAATAAACATGCTGATTCGTTTATCATTCTATAAACCAAGAGGATTCATTATTACATCAATTTGATCTTGCACTTTTTCAAGAAAATAATCATCATAATCCCACTGTGCATCATCTGCATTTTCACCTAATGACTTTTCACACAATTCATCAAAAAATAAATGTAAATTATTTATACAATCTAAGATAAATTTTTCGTCTAACTTAACAACAGAAAGAGCAGATTCACCATTTTGATAATTTTCACCTGGGTCCCATATCATATTTGGATACCGACTTTTTAAATTTTTATATGCTCTAAGCGAATTATGTTTTAAAAAGTTCCAAACAGTAAATGCCCTATCATAGAGTTGATAATTTTCATATTGCCTAAATGCAATAGGATTATCTCCTTGTAATTTTTGCATATAATTATCAAATTGCATTTTAGTATAATCATCTTCTTTATAGCCACAGGAAGTTAGCATTTTCAAACATAAAGCATCAATATTAGACATTAATAGATGGAAAAATTGTGCATATAAAGATTTAATAATAATTTTATAGTTACTAATTCTTTTTAAACCAGCCATAAATGCTTTTTCATTAGCTTCGTCATATTCTAAAATGCCATCACTTAAATATGCAATTCTAGCACTATCCTCTATTTGTTTAGGTGTTTTAATACTACTTATAAAATTTTTGTATTCATCATTCCATAATTGTTTATACCAAACTAACAAATCTCTAAACCAATTACACTTATAATCTAATCTATGAATTCTAGTTGGTAGATAATAAACAGAATGTCTATTTTCAATTTTATTATTTGGAATGGCAAAAAATTTTTTATATCGTTTTGTGTCTACTTTAATCCTACCATTTTTAGCAATAAGGCCGTAGTAATCAATTTTATCGTATTGATTTTCTTTTTCTAATTTATCATAATTCTTACCTATAGTCTTACTATTTCTTTTCATTTTCTTACCCCTCCTAGCATAGAAAAAAGTGGTGTAGGCATTAACCTATCACCACCTCAATAACATTTATTCTCTTCAAATGTTATTTAAATTTAGACACGCAATACCACTCTTGAAATTTAGCTTTTAACTATTGGCTTACTCTTCATATGATATATCTCAATCATACAATTTGCTCCAACATTCCATATAGGTAAAGTTCTTACTCCACTGTTTCAGAACACGCACATGTATCTGCTTATGATTATATCACATAATTAGAATTATTTCAACTGTAGCAGACATATTTTTTGTTCGTGTACACTAGATTGTGTACACGAACACTGACGGGTTGTCAATCATCA